>Ga0209803_1000007_pt1 | contig 131014 bp, 122 predicted proteins | sample GraSoiAngelo_138_FD_185895 | JGI IMG/M metagenome (GOLD analysis project Ga0209803, IMG submission 185895) | Grasslands soil microbial communities from the Angelo Coastal Reserve, California, USA - 14_0929_09_40cm (SPAdes) (version 2) | ecosystem: Environmental > Terrestrial > Soil >...
GAACCGGAGGTGCTCCTTCGCTTCCGCTCGTTCATCTCTTCCTATCCGTGCGCCCGATGGACTCGAGCGCTCGAAAGCGCTCGTGTGGGTTTTGCATGGATCCTCCCGAGTCGATACAGTAGATACCCCGGCTCTAGACGCGACCTGGGTTGAGCGGTACGATGCTGTCTCGTCAGTCCTGCCCAGCCGAGGGTTTCCTCAGCCGCGACTGGAATTGCCACGAAAGGAGGGCTAGGCATGAACTCAGTCGACTCAGTGCGGTGTGAGATTCTTAGGCTGGTCAAAGCTCACCGGAATACTGCGTTTGTGCACACCCAGCAACTCTCAAGGTTCTAGAACGTTCCCGAAAAAAGCATACGCAGAGAACTCGGCTTTACGGTTGGGATGGTCGGCAGATGCAAGCCTTCGAGGCCTGGACGAACCCAAACGACTTCATCGAATCGCGAATCGAGGATGAGTACCTGCGAATCGAGATTTGAACCCTTGCAAGCCCGTTTATCTCACCGCCTTGCGATCACCAGCCGCCTTCGCCGCGGCCTTCTTGCGACGGAAGGCGCCCTTCAGTGACGGCGCACCAGGATATGCGGGAATGGCCGATTGCCCCTTGCTCGTTACCTTCAAACGCGACATCAATCTCCTTCTGAACGTAGCGGCTGCCTAGTGGCACCTCGATGAGCTTCAATGCGCTTCGCATCGAGCGTCATCGGGCGATTTGCCTTCGCCAGCGCGTGCGACCCAATGATGAAATCCGTTAGCAAACGGTTCGGCTCTGCACGTGTGGGCTGTCGCCGCCACTTCGCGTACCGTGCAAAGCAGTCGCACGCGGAGGAATCCGGACTCGTCCCTCATGCCGGAATCAGGATTCCTTCACGAGCTCGGCAGGAGCGTTATGCATTTGGACGCGAGAAGCTCAGCGCCAGATCCCGAGTGCGGCCTTCAATGAGAGAACGGATACATGGCCCAGCCGATGCCCACGCCAATCAGGAGAAACAGGAGCAGCGTCCATAAGATGTACTTTACGCGGTCAATAGGCCGGCGCCGCCCGAGGAAACCGAAGGCAATGGAAATCACCAAAGCAAAGACCACCAACGCTTGGAAATGGCTAAGCTTCATCGCGATCATCGCACTAAGCAATCCGATCAGGCTCCACGCCGTCATACCTTACGACCTCGTGCGACTTCATAAGCGTGCAACGCTGCCAGCAAATTGAACACGCCAGCCGTGGCCAGAAACCGCGTTCCGTAATCGCCGTCGGCGCGCGAAACATCCGGCCCGTTCGTCTCGAGCCCTTTCGCCACCCAATAGAACCCACCCGTTCCCAAATCCGCCAGGTATCCCAAAGAATCAAAAGCGTCGTTTCCTCTCGAGTTGAAAAGGTTTCCTCGCATCCCCGCCCCAACCCACACGAGCACGCCAACCGTCAGGAAACAGATCACCGCGCGGCCCCACATTTTCAACAGCGCATGACCAAGACCCGGCACCAGCCAACTCGCCGCGGCGACTACGAAAGCAATTGCCTCGCGTCTTGCCTCTTGCGCTGGAGGTACTGGAGACGCTTCTTCTGCCGGAGAAACCGGTAAGCCTTCGTCCCCTGACATTCTTTTTTCCTTCTGCTGGAACTAAGCCAGCAACGGCAGAATCTCGTTTTGGACGGCGCCGGTCACGCGCGCTTCTTTTTCATCGATGTAGATATTCACTTCGGTGCGCACGCCAAATTCCGGCAGATAGATCCCCGGCTCAATGGAATTGCACGTGCGCGCGATGAGGTGACGCACATCGTGCGTTTCCAGGCCGTCCATGTTCGCGCCGTTTCCGTGAACTTGCTCGCCGATACTGTGCCCGGTGCGGTGAAAGAAATACTTACCATATCCGGCTTTTTCGATGACGCTGCGGGCGGCCCTGTCCACCTGCCAGCCTTCCAGGGGTTTTGCTTTCGCGACGTACGTGCGAATTAAATCGACCGCTTTGTCGCGCGCCTCACGCGCCACCGCAAAGACCTTGGCATATTTTTCCGGCACTTTCGCACCCAGGTAGCCCATCCAAGTCACATCGTAATAAACGCTTCCCGGAGTTTTCTTCTTTCCCCACACGTCGAGGAGCAACAGATCGCCTTCCTGAATGCGTGCCGCGGATGCCGCGGTAGGGCCATAATGGGGGTCGCTCGCGTGCGCGTTCACGGCGATGTCCGGGCCTTCTTCCGCCCAAATTCCTGACGCTTCAAACTCTTTTAGAATCCACTGCTTCAAATCGTACTCCGTCAACGGCTTTTTCTCGCGTACGCATTTTGCCGCGTGCCCAAACGCGCCTCCTATGATGCGGTCGATAATCACTCCCGCGGAGAAATGGGACTCCTTCTGCTCGAGGCTCCAGCACGCCTCGTATTTCTGCACGAGATCCGCCGAACTCACGACTCTTGCGCCGGCGCCTCGCACCAGCTCAACGGTTCCCGCATCCACCATCGCCACGTAGGGGATCCCGTTCTTCGGCGAGTATTGCATCGCCACTTTTTTCGCGCGGCCCAGGATCTTCTTCAGATTTTTGTGCAGTTCGTCTTGCGCGGCGTAGTACACCGTGTCCCCCGGCAGTGCTGCCAGCGATTCCGACTCGATCTTGTGGACTAGTTTCTTGGGCTCGCCCTTGGCAGGCACGAAGTAATACCAACGCCGGGTGCGCATGGCGTTGGGCAGGTTTAGGATGTTTTGCGCGATGGGATCGCGTCCGCGAAAATCGCAAAACAGCCAGCCATCGAGCTTGGCGGCTCGCAAATCTGCTTGCATTCCTTGAAGGTTCGCAGTCATCTCAGGCTTCCACGGCAAGCAGCGCGCGGATCTGCTGCCCAGTCACGCCGCGAATTTCGATGCGTTTCGTGCGGCTTCGATCGCCGCTGAGAATTCTAACAGCCGACTTGGGCGTTTTCAAAAGTTGCGCCAGGAAGTCGATGAGCGCTTCATTGGCGCGACTCTCCAGGGCCGGAGCCTGCAATCGCACCTTCAACGCCCCGCCCATTTCTCCGGCGACTTCGTCCTTGCTCGCCCGCGGCTGTACGCGCACCGGGAAGACGACTGCGCCATTTCTTTCTTGTATTTCCAGCACGGCCAAGCTACCAGGCGCGCTCGTACTGGACGGGCGGCTTGATTTTCCCACCCAAGACTTGCGCCGCGCGGCGGGGCCAATAGGGATCTCGCAGCAGTTCGCGCGCCATGATCACCAGGTCCGCCTGACCCGCTTTCAGAATAGCATCGGCTTGCTCCGGCTCGGTAATCATGCCGACCGCACCGGTTGCGATCCCCGCCTGCTTTCGAATCTCTTCGGCGAATTTCACCTGGTAGCCCGGGCCGATGGGAATCTGTACTCCGGGCACGACTCCCCCGCTCGACACATCGATGAGGTCCACGCCGAGGGTCTTCAATCGTTTGCTCAGCTCGCTGGTTTGCTCGAGGTCCCAACCGCCTTCTTTCCAATCCGTGGCGGAAACGCGAACGAACAGAGGCAAGCTTGCGGGCCAAATTTGCCGCACCGCCTCTATGACTTGGAGAACGATGCGGATGCGATTCTCGAAGCTGCCGCCAAACTCATCCTGCCGAAAATTGCTGAGGGGAGAAAGGAACTCGTGCAGCAGATATCCATGGGCGGAGTGAATCTCCAGGACTTCGAATCCCGCCGCGCAAGCGCGCTCCGCCGCCCTTCGAAAAGCGTCCACGATTTCGCGAACCTCGCCGGCCGTGAGTGCACCGGGCCTGGGGTAGTCCTTATCAAAGGGTTCCGCGCTCGGGGCAACCGGCTCCCATCCTCCCTCTTCCGGCGGCACCTTCTTGCCGCCCAACCAAGGCGGTTTCGTGCTGCCTTTGCGGCCTGAATGCGCGAGCTGCATGCCAGCCACTGCCCCTTGTTTGCGCACAAATTCCGCGATGGGTCGCCATGCGTCTACATGAGAAGCAAGATACATGCCGGTGTCAGCAGGCGAGATCCTCCCCCGGGCTTCCACGGCCGTTGCTTCCGTGAAAACCAGTCCCGCGCCTCCCACAGCTCGGCTTCCCAGATGCACCAAATGCCATGGCTGCGGATGACCATCCACCGCCGAATACTCACACATCGGCGAAACGACTATCCTGTTTTTTAGTTCGACTTCGCGCAATCGAAACGGTGTGAACAACCTGGCCATTGCAAGAACCTCTCAAAATCAGCGCTTCACAGCGAGCGCCGTGCGGCCTCCGAAAAGTGCCGTTCCCACGCGCACCTCGGTGGCGCCCTCTTCGATGGCCGCTTCGAAATCGTGTGACATCCCCATAGACAAGACCGGCAGCGGCAGCCCGCGCTTGGCATGCAGCTCGTCGCGCAGCTCACGCAGGCGACGGAAATAAGGCCGCACCTGTGCCGTGTCCGGAAGATACGGAGGAATGCACATCAGGCCTGTGAGTTCTAACTGCGGCAGCGCGGCAATTTTTTCCGCCAACTCCGGAAGCGCAGCAATTTCCGCGCCGCTCTTGGTTTCCTCCTGGGCCACGCGAACTTCGATGAGCACGCGCAGTTTGGCGGGAAAGCCAACCCCCGTCCTTGCCCGGTCGAGTTTTTGCGCAAGGGCTAAATCGTCCAGAGAATCAATGGTGTGAAATAGCTTGGCGGCTTTTGCGGCTTTGTTGCCTTGCAAATGCCCGATCAGATGCCACGTTCCAGCCAAATTGTTCGTGCCAACGCGCTTTATTTCCCACTCCTGCACACGGTTCTCGCCAAAGTGCCGCACGCCCGCCTGGAAGGCTTCCTGGATGGCGATGGCCGGATGGGTCTTAGAGACGCCGATGAGAGTGATGTCTTCGGGGCGCCGCCCAACGCGATTTGCAGCGGCCGCGATTCTTTCCTGTATCCGAAGAAAATTTTCTTTAATGGACGGCTGCGCCATGGTTCACAGTCGACAGTTTACAGGTGACGGCAAGAAGGAGGAAAGCGGCGAATAACGAATGAACATAGGTGGCGATGTCGCATGTTTCCCTTTGATCGGCGTTGTGGGAATCAAGTCGGTTTCTTCGCGCCGCCCGGAATGACACGGCGCTTAAGTCTCGCCCGCGCCGCATTGCAGCGCGGGCTCTCTCCAGTTAGACTGGCGTCCGGCGCTTCAGGATACACGGTCACGACATCATGCCGGTTCGCGGAAAACTCATAGCCATCGAAGGAATCGATGGCAGCGGTAAGCGCACGCAAGTCGAACTTCTGGCTACCGCGCTGCGCACGCAGGGCCATTCCGTCCATTCGACGGGCTTTCCGCAATACGTTTCCTGGTTCGGCAAAATGGTCGGGCAATTTCTGAACGGCGAGCTCGGCCCCCTCGAAAGCGTGGATCCGCACTTCACCGCGCTCCTTTATGCCGGCGACCGTTACGAGGCCAAGCCTAGACTGGAAACCGCGCTGAACAACGGCCAAATTGTTCTCGCCGACCGTTACATCGCGTCGAATCTGGCGCATCAAACCGCGCGGGTGACGCCTGAAAAGCGCGCCGCTTTCGTCGAGTGGATCGAACACCTGGAATACCGGATTTATGGCCTGCCGCCCGAAGACCTCGTCGTTTATCTCCGCGTGCCGCCCGTGCAGGCGCAGAGGCTGGTGGCTCAGAAATCTCAGCGCAGTTACACATCCGCGCAAAAAGATCTGCAGGAGGCAAGTCTGCGGCATCTCGAAGACGCCGCCGAAATGTACGATTTTCTTTCGAAACGAGGAAGCTGGACCACGATCGAGTGCTTCGATGCTATGCGCAAGCAGATGCGTGCCCCGGAAGACATTGCCAAAGAAGTTGCCGGGGCCGTTTTGCCGCTGCTCTCTCAGTTGGCGATGAAGGGCGGCAGCTGATGGGCTTCTCCGAATTTCTCGGCAACGAACGCATTGTGCTGGCGTTACGGGGCGCGCTGCGCAGCGGACGCGTGCCGCACGCTTTGCTCTTCACCGGGCCGCGCGGAGTCGGGAAATTCACGCTGGCGCGCATGTTTGCGCAAGCCGCCAACTGCGAACGGATGAAGGACGACTTCTGCGGCGAGTGCGCGACGTGCCAGCGCATTTCCCTGCTGGCGGACCCGCAAAAGCTCGTCGAGCAGGGCCTGGCCGAGCGTGGCGAGAGCTCCGATGCCGCCTCCGTTGAGCGCGCTCCCCTAATCCTTCAGTCGCACCCCGACGTCTGGGCGCTCGTACCCGATCCCGTGCGTCTGAAAAACCCCGTGGCGCGGCCGGTGCTGCGGATTGGGCAATTGCGCGCCGTGCAGCGCGCGGCCTATTTCCAACCGATGAGGCGGCGCCGGGTTTTCATTCTTGACGGCGCGGAGACCATGCGCTGGGATGTGGCCAACGTTTTTCTGAAGATTCTCGAGGAGCCTCCCGGCCCAGCCACGCTCATCCTCACTGCTCCTTCGCCTTACGCGCTTCTGCCAACCATTGTCTCGCGCTGCCTGCAGTTTCATTTCGCGCCGCTCCCGCAAGCCGCCGTGGAGAAAATCCTGAAGGAGGAAACCGGGCGCAAGCCCGTGGACGTCAGGCTCGCCGCACAACTCGCCGAAGGCAGCCCGGGCCTGGCCATCGAAATGGACGTTGCCGCAGCCGCGCAAAGCCGCAAAAACGCCCTGCGCATCCTCGAGCGCGCGGCGCGCGGTCAGGGCTTCGCGCAACTCTTCGCTGACACGGCCGCCCTCGCCAAGGACCGCGGGTCTTCCTTTGAGGATCAGCTTGGGGTCTTTTACGGACTGCTCACCGACCTGCTCGAGCTCACGTCCAAAGTAAAGGAGCCCGTTCTCCGCAACGCCAACCTTGCTAAAGACCTGGAATTATTGAGCCAAGCGGTCGATTCTGCATGGGTGATTCGCGCCATCGCCGGTTTTGACGAGCTTTACGCGGGCGCGCGCCGGAATCTGAATCGCCAGCTTGGCCTCGACGCCCTCGCGGCGTCGCTCGCACCAGCGTCTTCGGGCGATTCGAGGAGGCGGTTTTGATTTTTTGGGGGATTACTGCTGGCCTCTGCGGTCCTAATTCGATTACACTGAAACCAATCGCGTTGGCCGCGCATCTTACCAACAGTCACTCCACCCCTGAGGTCTAAAAGGAGCAGCCATGGTGAATCGCCGTATGTTTCGTCCGGGGTTTCCGGACGTGAAGGAGCCAAGCGCAGCCCGCCCTCCGCACAATGGCCCGGTGCCGAGCAAGAAGCCGGCGCCGCCGGAAATCACGCACGCCGAGAATTTCTACTGGGTCAAGCAGATGCAGTCTCACACGCCGATGGCCGTTGTCCTGGAAGACGGCGAGGTGCTGCGTGGCACGGTCGAATGGTACGACCGCGATTGCATTAAGTTGACACGGCAAGGCAGCCCGAACCTGCTCATCTTCAAGCGCGTCATCAAGTACGTATATAAGGACGGAGAGGAATCCGCGCAAGGCGGCGACGAGTAACTCGTCTATTCCTGGTGTTTGTGGATCGAGTGTCCGGCAGCTGCTCCGAAAGTGAGGAGCGCTTTTGCGGCTAGCGAATTGTCCTCATTCCAGATTTCGCATTCGGCGACCACAAAATTTCTTCCGGCGCGCAGCACGCGCGCGTCCGCTTTAATGCGTCCGCCGGGAACCGGCTCCAGGTAGTTGATCTTCAGCTCGACCGTGGCGATTTCCGTTCCTTTTGGCACGACACTGTACGCAGCGATGGCCGCAGTGGTGTCGGCTAGCGCCGCAAGAATTCCCCCATGGACCACTCCGTGAATTTGCTTATGGTGCTCCCGCACGTCCAACAGAAAAACGGCGCGCCCCTTCTCCACTTTCTCCACATCGAAGCCGAGATGCGTGATTACCTGACTTTCTTTCATGCGCTCGCGCACCAGTTCGGTGGCCCAGCGCCCGTCCACCGGTTGTTTTGCCTTGGTTTTCATGGCCAATCGCTTTTTTCCAATTCTTCAGGCGGTACGCCTCTCACCGATCTCAAAAGAAATCGACCCTTCGCCAAGTTCTCTCTTCCCTACTTAGGACCAACAACTGACAACTTAGAATGCCGTGAGTCCGCCATCCAGCGGAATCGCGGCACCGGTCAGCCACGAGGATTCCTCGGACGCCAGGTAAACGGCCAACTCCGCCACGTCCGCGGGTTTACCGAAGCGCCCCAGCGGAATGATCCCTTCCCGCGATTGCCGCAATCTCCGCCCTTGCTCGCTGTCGTTGAACAAGCCCTTCACCAATTCCGTCTCCACGATGGACGGGCAAACGCAATTCACGCGCACATTCTCGTGTGCGTGATCGAGCGCCATCGCTTTTGTCAGCAGCGTCACGCCTCCTTTAGACGCGCAATATGCCGCACGGTCTTTCATCGCCACCAGCCCCAGCACCGAGCCGATATTCACGATGGTCCCGCCGCCCGCCTTACGAAACTCTCTTAGCGCGGCGCGCGACATCAGAAACGGCCCTTTCAGGTTCACGGTGATCACGCGATCCCAGTCTTCTTCGCTGATGGTGTCCACAGTCGAAACACTCAGCGTTCCGGCGTTATTCACCAGCACGTTGACCTTGCCAAATTTCCTCACAGTTTCGGCAACCGCGTGGTCCGCTTCCTTGGCGCGCGTCACGTCGCAAACCAGCGGCAACGCTCGGATGCCTTGCTTGTCTATTTCAGCGGCAACGTCTTTCACTTTTTCCAAACGACGACCTGCTATGGCCACGCTCGCGCCTTCCCGCGCGAAGGCCACCGCGATGGCGCGGCCAATCCCCGTACCGCCGCCCGTGATCAGAGCCACTTTCCCTGCAAGTCGTGTCACAATTCTCCTCTTCCGAACGTCTAATAGGGCGTCCAATAGGACGCTCCGCATCGGGCCGCTGTCCCGCCCGGTGCGCGACTCTAGCACTCCGGCTGATAGACCCGCAAGCAGCGTCACTGTGAGCGGCGCACTTCGCGGTGGCACAAAGAAGAAAATGATGTATCGTACCTGCGCTCTGTGTGGCCATCCCGCCGGGAAAGACGTTTTGCTGGTTGGCTGGGGTTTTTTGCAAATTGTCGTTCTGCGTCCCGGTCAGGGCCGGCGCGAAGGAGCTCAAGCCGGGTGACGGAAATGCCTTTGGTTTTGCATTGCCTTAGAACTTAAGATTACAAACAAAACGGCCTCCATGCGCATCGGCATCACTTGCTACCCCACTTACGGCGGCTCCGGCGTCGTCGCCACGGAGCTCGGCATCGAGCTCGCCGCGCGCGGCCACGAGGTCCACTTCATTAGCTATGCACCGCCGATCCGCCTGAGCCTCGACGGTGAGCGCCTCCACTTTCACGAAGTGGAGGTGGTTACCTACCCGCTCTTTGACCATCCTCCCTACACGCTGGCGCTTGCCACCAAAATGCTCGAAGTCTTTGAGTCTGAATCTCTCGACCTTCTCCACGTGCATTATGCCATTCCGCATTCGGTGAGCGCGCTGCTCGCGCGCTCGATGGCTGCGCCGCGCGGCCTCCCTTTTATTACCACGCTGCATGGCACGGACATCACGCTCGTCGGCAGCAACCGCAGCTATCTTCCCATCACCAAGTTTTCCATCGAGCAAAGCGACGGCGTTACCAGCATTTCCCGCTACTTGCTTGGCAAAACGCTGAAAGAGTTCGACATCAAACGCCCCATCGAAGTCATTCCTAACTTTGTGAACTGCGATCTGTACAGCCGCGCCGCCGACAAAGGCCTTGCCGCGCACTGGGCACCCAACGGCGAGCCGATTCTCATGCACCTTTCGAACTTCCGTCCCGTCAAGCGCCTCACCGATGCCGTCGAGATCTTTACACTTGTGCGGGCGAAAATGCCCGCCAAGCTCGTGCTCATCGGCGACGGCCCCGACCGCGGCGCCGCCGAGTATCTTGTACGCAAGAACAAGCTCGAGAAAGACGTCTTCTTTCTCGGCAAGCAGGACGCCGTTTATCAAAAGCTGGCCGCCGCGGACCTTTTCTTACTGCCCTCGCAACTTGAATCCTTCGGCCTCGCGGCGCTCGAGGCCATGGCCTGCGAAGTTCCCGTCATTGGCACAAACGCCGGCGGCATGCCCGAAGTGGTCGAGCATGGCGTGGATGGATATTTGGTGGAACCAGGCGATGTTCAGGCGGCGGCACGCTACGCCATCCAAATTCTTTCACGCCCGGACCGCGGTCGCGAAATGGGCAAAGCGGCCCGCGTTGACGCCAAGAAAAAATTCTGCGCCAACGACGTCATCCCCGCCTACGAGGCCTACTACAAGCGCATCCTTTCCGAAGCGTGAGCAGGAATAACTGGCCTGGGGCGCCATTTGCAAGTTACGTATCGTGCTTACGTGGGTGGACGCTCGGTGTACTCTGCCAATTCCTGCATCAGAATCTGTAGCAAACGGCGTTTGTCCTCGACTTTCCCCAATCTAGACGGTTTCTCCACAGCCGAACCTTGCCATTCCATCGTCGCACCATAAGATTCGAGTCATCGCTTCCTGCGAACGTTCTTGGTCATGCCTCGTTCCTTGCTGACGCGCGGCTTCCCTGCTTTGGCGTTCTTCTGTACGCGCAGCTGCCACGCCGTGCGCAGAGCGCCTGCCAGTACGTCCTCGCTTGCCACGGCAAGCCGGACGTGCGTCGCGCCATTCCTGCCCCATCCGCCACGCACAGGCCGGAACACGCCCGGCAACTCTTCCACGAACACGGCCTGCTGCTCCGGTGTCAGCATCAAGTTCCCGTAGCCCTGCTTTTCCGCCGCCAAGGTCGCGAAAATCCGTCCTCCCACCCGAAAGTCCGCCTGCCCGTGATGCGAACCCTCTTCGGCACCTTCCAGGCTTAGCGCTATCCGCCTAAAGTCGCTTGCGTTCATTTCATCACCATGCGCTCCCCGAACACATATATATAACAAATCGACAGGCTAATCTCCGCGGAGCGAGAGGAGTCGGGCTGGCCATCCTCTTCCAGACGACGGCTTTCCGCAGCGCCGGGGAGCCGTCTCGCCGAGGGATAGAAAGCTAGCTATGGGGAGCCCCTCCCAGAAATACTTCGCTCAAGGATAAACGCCAAAGCTTATTGAAAGTTGGCGCAGTTCAGGTTTTCCGACTCCCGTGCGGGCAGCCGCGCGTAGTGGCGCGCAAGCTCCGAAGCGTACCGCCTGCCGATTTCCTCGCGATTCGCGGCCAGCCATTGGCTCAAGCAGGTTTCTCCGGTCGATGGTCCTTCGGGAGCGAGCAGGGCGGCCATGAGGCCTTTGTATTCCTCCCAAGTCAGGACGACGTCGCCGACAAACCATCCGGCGACGCGGGTGGCCAGATACGCGGCAGCCATCGGAACATGAACCAGGTGAATGCGGCATTGCAGTTGCGCAGCAATCTGGCTCACCAATTCCTCGAAGGTGTAAGTCTCGGGCCCAACCGCGTCGCGCACGGCATTTCCTTCCTGCTCCGGGGCATCGGCGAGGAGCCTCGCCAGGTCTTCCACGAAAATCGGGCGGATGCGGTAGCAGCCGTCACCAGGAATCGCAAACACGGGAAAATGGCGCACGAACCAAGCGATATTGTTAATGAGAATGTCTTCGAGGCCGAAGATGACCGTGGGTCGAAGAATCGTGTAAGCCAAACCGGACTCTTTGACCGCCCGCTCGAGTTGCGCTTTCCCTTTGTAATAACGGAGCGGCGAGTGGAGCGACGGGTTGGCAATGCTCACGTGAACGATGCGGCGGACGCCGGCGTTCTTCGCGGCGGCAATCAGCGTCACCGTATTTTGCACGGCCGCATCGAACGTGGACTTGCCGTGCGGAAAACGCACCCAATACGTATTGATCAGGGTGGAAGCCCCGCGCAGAGTTTCCGTTAGGCGCTCGGGATGTTCGAAGTTGTAAGGAAATACTTGAACCCTGTCCGCAAAAGGGTTTGCGCGTTCTGGATGGTAGGTTAGCGTGCGAATCCTGTACTGCCGGCCGAGCAAAATGCGCGTCGCATATTTCCCGGTATAGCTGAACGCCCCGGTGATAACGACGGTCTTGTCCGGGGTTTTCCCGACTTGCGTGGATTCCTGGTCTGTGCGATGGTGCATCGCGCTTCCCCTCTTTGCGACCTCTTGCCAGTCGTTCCGAGCAGTCGCCATGGCCCTTCTCTGAGGCCCTGCTTGATTAAGAACGGTCGTTTCCACGGCCGACACTCACAGTCCGTGCGCGAAGTAGGCTGCGCCGTAAGTGGCAGCCAGGAGAAACGCGCCCGCCGTGAAGGCCATGTCCGCCCGAGCGATTTTCTCTGCGCAACGCGGCGTCGTAATAAAGGAGCTGAACGGGAACGCGAACCAACCAGAACACCGCAATGGCACCGGCGAGAAAGCGTCCGAGGCCGCGGCCACTGGCTAAATCGCCCGCGAAGCCAAAGGTAACCGCAGCGAACATGAGCACCACTCCGACGATGTAGGCCGAATGAACCACGAAGATTTGCCGGATGATGGGCGAGACACGGGAAAGATTTTCGCGGTAGTTCAACTTTGCAGGCAGGAACAGATTCGCGGATGCAATCGCGACTTGAACGAACCCGGCGATCCACAGCAGCAGCAAGTGAGCCCGCACCATTGCCTTCTTTCGTGCATAACACTCACCGGGAATTCTGCCCCGCCGGGCACTGCGCCGCCGCGCACTTGCGGTTCGCCGCCACCCAACGATAACCTTTGCGCAGAATGTCCATCATTCCCGGAATTTTCGAAAACCACACCAGGGGCGCCGCCCACCAGATTTCGCGCGCCAACTCGACGGCCGCGTCCGCGCCGCCGTAACGTCTTCCACCGCTCATCAGAAATTGCATTTCTTTCATCAAGCCGTCGTGCGACAGGCCCAGCAACTCCGCCACGCGAGGATCCTGCAACGGCGCCAGAGCCATCCCGCGCCGCTCCATGATGGGCGCCAGCCAACGCGCGATCTTCGTGCAGAACTTGCAGTCCGCGTCAAAGAAGAGCCAGCCTCGCGCGTGCCGCCCCTTTCCGTCCGTGTATTCACTCACCAGGGAAATCATTTTTTCTTCTTTCGGAGCATGCTCATCCGGCTTTTTTGCCAAGCATGGTCACCACTTTGCCGCGCAATTTCAGCACGCCCTTCAGCGCGGCCGCAGGCATGCGGATCACCTCTTCGAACAACCCGGTCATCGCCGTCAGGAATTCCAGCATGTCCGTCAAGCGTTCTCTCGTGTAGGAGTCGCCCTGTGGATTAGCCTTGATCTCCTGCACGCATTCGTCGAGCACGCGCAGCGTAGGGTCGATTTCACGGCGCTTCCGCTCTTCGGAAACGATCCGGAAGATCTCCCAGACGTCCTTGATGGACTCGAAGTGGTCGCGCCGATCGCCCAGCACGTGAACAACGCGCACGATGCGCCAGCCCTGCAGTTCGCGCAGGCTGGTGCTGACGTTAGACCGTGCCACCGCCAAGGTTTCGGCAATCTCATCCGCGGGCAGCGGCTGGGGTGAAAGAAACAACAGCGCGTGTACTTGGGCTACGGTGCGGTTGATGCCCCAGCGCGTGCCCATCTCTCCCCAGTGGAGGATGAACTTCTGGGCCACGGGGGTGAGGGAATTTGGCGACGTTCTTGTGTGTACGCTCATTTCTGTAATGTCTCTCTATTCAGAAATTACCAAAACTACCGTCCGCTTGTCAAGGGGTTTTTGGAGAAACCCTGCTCCAGGAGCCTCTTCAAGTCTTCCGGGACCCGCGAGGCGTCTTCGTTCCGACCGCCCTGAGGGTGCACTCTCGGCTGGCGCAGCCCTTCCGAACACCTGTACTTTTTCCGGCCTTCCCCACCAGCCGCTTCGGGCATACATTTCTATTGGGTCTGGGCCGGTGCCAGAGCGCCACGTCTATGAAAGCTGCGTTCCGAATCGCCTTTTTACTATCGCCTGCGATTTCGTTTGCGGTAGGCCTGCTTGGTGCCGCCGCCACGGATGACTATGGCGTGGATGGCTCGCTGAGCGCGGCGATCTGCCCGGTCGTTTACAGCCTCGACGAGACTCCTGCGGCGCGCGGATATCACTACACTTTTTTCGGCAACGCGTTCTTCATCAATAATCAGGGCTACCTCCTGACGGTCGCGCACGTGCTCGAGACATTCAAGAACGGGGGCCAGCCCTCCATTCTGGTGACGGGTCCAGACAGCCCGCCGCAGTTGCTTCCGCTTACGATCATCGCCGCCGACGTCGGGCACGACGTCGCCATTCTTCGCGCCAGCCCCAATCCCTTTTCCGGCCACTCTCGCGTGGGTTTCTTGCCGTTGGCCTCCGACGCCGCAGTCGCCGGGCAATCTGTCGTCGCGTTGTCGCTCCATCCCGCCCGCTTGCGCGACGCCGAGAGCTTTCCATTACCTGTCGAGGACCGGTCCGCCGGTACCGTGCTTTCCATCGAGGAGACCAAGCTAGAGAAGTTTGCGCTCCCCGCGGAAGTCCTGCTGTTGAGCCATCCGGTCGTGCTCGGGCAAAGCGGGTCGCCGGTTCTGGCAACGGGCTCCCACGCCGTCATCGGCCTCATTGAAGGCCGCTGGGTCCGTGACGGTTCGGTTGCAATCGCCCGACGCAAGGAACAATCCACAGAGCCGCCCGGCGCGGCCATCCCGGTCCGCTATGCCATTTCCCTTCTCGAGCAACATGGGGTTGCCTATCACTCCGCCCAACGCACCGAGATTCGCGGAGACGCGCCTGCCAGGAATTAGCAGCGAGACATCTCCCCTGATTGCAGTCAGGCATAGTCTTCGGCGACCCTTCGAAAGGGATGGCGAGCGTACCCGAGAGGTTTGGCTTTTGGTGACTCGGTGTCCGCGCCGGGCGCTCCTAGTAATGAAGATTGAAGTTCAAAAGGTGCCAATGCAGCAGGACCCAGAGCAAACCGACGCAGCCGATGGCGAGCAACGTGTTCCAAATCCTGTACCAAACCCATTGCTGCGAGTCGCCCCAGGACCTGATGGCAGCAATGACAGTGATCAGCGCGCCGATCCCGGCAAGGACACCGACCACTTGCAAGAGATGGATCTTCCAGCCGCCACTTGTTCCGAGCTCGAGCTTCTCCAGAAGGTTAAATATCCAAACGAAGCCAAGCAGATAAAAGATGTCGATGATGCAGGCGATTTTCGCCCAGTGGCGCCATTTTCGGGCGGTGGGATCGAGCATCAACGACTGCCGGTAGTGCTTCCGCAGAATCGCCGACACCGGCCAGCATAGAATGGTAAGAACCACCACGCCAATGCCCAGCCCGATGACCACGTAATCGAAGGCTTGCTTGTCGAGCGTGGCGCCCACTTCCTGAAGCACGATAAAAGGAAAATCGAGATAGGCGGTGCGATGGCCGCTGCCGTCTTTCACAAAAGCGACTCTTTCCGGGCCGTCGACGCTGTTGAAGAGCATGGGAGCGATTTCCCGGAAATGGCGCGGCTGTCCGTTTTCCTTCTTGAAAGCCTCGACGTAAATGGTGTTGTCCTGGGGATCGGCCAAAACCTTGGTCTCGCCCAGCATCGTGGTCAGCGACAAAATATTCGTTTCGAAGCGGCGGCTGCTTTTGTAGGAACCCACGACACTTTGCGCATCCTGTTTCGCCGTGGCCAGGGTTGTTTCATTCGCGGGCGCGCCGGGAAAATAGCGGTCCATAAACTTGATGTACAGGTCGCCGCGCGCATCGCCATGCTCGGGGCGGCCTGCGCTGTTGTAAGACACAAACAATCCCACGTGCGCATCGAGCACCAGAAACAAATCGCTGTGGAACAACTCCGTGTCGCCGCCGTGCGAGATAACCCGATGGCCGTTCAGGTTTTGTTCGTAGAATCCCAGGCACATCGCATTCATGCCGGCGGGCCAGCCTTCCTGACGCCCGTGCATATCCATTGCCGTCTCCGGCTTAAGGATTTGAGCATCGCCGTAACGCCCGTTTTGCAAATGCATGATCATCCAGTGCGCCATCGATTCCGCGGAAGCCGAGAGCGATCCGGCTGGAGCAACCTCCACCCACTCAAAGTGCTTGGGTTTGCCGGAGCCGAGGTCATAGCCTTTGGACATGAACGGCTCAAGCGACTTCGGGAGTGGCTGGCGGAAGGTGGCGCGGGTCATGTTCAGCGGGTTGAAGAAATGTTGGTCCACGTAATCATAGAAATCCTGACCGGAGACGCGCTGGACCATGTACGCCGCGAGAGTCGTGGCGTAATTCGAATAAGCCGGAACGGTCCCGGGTGCAAAAATCTGCGCGGGCAAATGCGACGGCAGATACTTAGCGACAGGCGTCAAATCTTTTTCTTCGCCAACAAAGAGGTCTTTGATGGTTTCTTCGAGGCCGGAGCGATGGGTCATGATGTCGCGGAGGGTGGTGGGCTTTCGAAAAGTCTCCGGAATCCTGAAGTCGAGATACTGATTCACATCTGCGTCGAGGTTTAACTTGCCCTGCTCCACCTGCTGCATCACTGCGGTCCAAGTAAACGTCTTGGAGATGGAGCCGGGCCGGAAGAGCGTGTCTTGCGGCGAAACTGGCGTTTTCTTCTCGGCGTCCGCATAGCCGTAGCCTTTTTCGAAGAGAACTTTTCCGTCTTTTACGACGGAAATGACGGCGCCGGCAATGTCGGCCCTTTCAATCTGCTGCGGAATCAAGCCGTCGAGAAATGCGGAAAGATCTGATTCGGTCAATTCCTGGTCGCGCGGTGCCGCAAGAGCATTCGTGCCAGCCGCTGCGCCCGCTCCTGACGCGCTCTTCTTCGCCGCGGAAGGGCTCTTCGGCGCCGTCGCTTTTTGTTCCTGCGCATAAATCCGCGCACTCAACAAACCGCATCCGGCCAGAAGCAAAGCCGCGCTGCGCAAAGCCCACGAATGCCAATTGGTCATCGCCGTCTCCCATCTCGAACAATGTTGCTGGTGAAACATTTGGTGCATTACCGCAAAGAAATCATGGATGGGCGACACTCTAGGCGGCAGCTACAGCGCTGTCAAGCCACTCTTGTGTGAAAAAGCCCGGGAGGGGCCGATAACAACACCCGTTGCACATTGCGGGAAAACAAGGCGGCGCGTTTGTCGCCTTGTCCCCTGTCTGATAACGTCTTCTTACTTCCTGACTTCCTGCATCACGGGCACCAGCTCTGGAATTTCAATGCGAATCACGGTGCCTTCGCTAAGCCGGCTTTGGATGTCGAGCTGAAAATCCGTTCCATAGAGCACGCGCAGCCGCTCACGCACGTTGCTCAATCCAATCCCTTCCACGTAGACGTGCGGCAGCCTTTCCTCGGAAATGCCCACGCCGTTGTCTTCAATCTCGATACTCAGGCGGCCGTCCCGGTCGATCGTGCGCAATTCGATTTTTCCGCCGCCGATTTTAGGCGCCAACCCGTGCTTCAAGCAGTTTTCGACAATCGGCTGCAGCAGCATGCTCGGCACAAACGCTTCGAGGGCCTCCTGGTCCACGTGTTTCACAATTTCGAGGTTTTCGCGGCCAAAACGAGCAACCTCGATGTCCAGATAATCGTCGATGAATTGCAGCTCCTCGCGGAGCGGCACAAACGTTTCGTGCTTGCGCAGCAACCTGCGCAGAATGTTGCTGAGCTTCAGCACGACCTCACGCGCCGAGTCCGGGTCAAAACGGATCAGCGCCGTCACGGTGTTCAGCGTGTTAAAGAGAAAATGCGGATTAATCTGCCGTGAGAGCGCGTCCATGCGCGCCTTCAGCAGGAGTTGCTGGTGACGCTCGAGGTTCATCTCATTGCGCGTGTTATTCCAGATTTTCAGCGGCGACGCGACCGACATCAACGTCGCAATGACAGCGAGGATCAGCCACCAGTCCCACCGGGCGTGAATGGCGAAGAGCCATTTCGGTTTGGGCGCCAGCAGCACCAATGCAACGCGGCCCACTTCCAGGCCCACGCACGTCGCAAGCGGCGCCATCTCCCAGGACAGTTCGGCCTTGCGCAACAAGCGCACGGTGGCCTTGGGAATGTTCAAAAAGGTGAACGGCCCGAAATTCCAGAGGTCTTCTTTGTTGGGAATGGCCTGACGGATCAGCCCGCCCAACAAGCCCGCCGCGGATGCCGCGGGCATGGCCAGCCATTCATGACCCACGAGCGCCGGGATGGTGATAATGGCCCCGCCGATGGGTCCTACGACGCGGCCGCCCAACAAGCCCATGAGGAATGCGCCTTCCAGGGACAAATCCGCGAAAGAATAGCCCGGACCGCCAATCAGGCGCAGGGTCACGCCCAAAATGAGTGGTGGCACCATGAACAACATTAATTTCAGTTTTTGATCCGGGTCGCGCTGCTCGGTGAATAAGACACGTCGAAAGGTGTTCCAGCGGGCGAGGAGCGCGGCAAACGAGGATGCCACCGCCACCTTCAGCAGCAACGTGAAGAGAAATTCGCGAACGGAAGAGGCTGTATCCATGGCGGTCTGCGCCTCAAGTAACGCTAGCCAATCCGCTCAGCGAAGTAAAGCGCGTTGCCGAAAGAGAAAAGGAGTGTCGGCTGGCAACCAGGCCACCGATTGGCAAGTTGACGAGGTGCTCAAGCAGGCAGAAAACCGGCCGAATTGCGGTTCCTGCTATACTTTTCGTTTCTCATGAAAGCGAATTCGCGACCGAGCCAGCCTTCGAGCAAGGGCGGCACGAGTGTGCGGAAGATCGCCCAGGCGGATCTTCCGACGCGCTACGGGCGATTCACAATCGTTGGTTTTCAAGGCCGCGGAAAAAATGAGGAAGCGGTGGCACTGGTGCGTGGAAACCTTATTGGCAAAGCCCCGCCGCTGGTGCGCGTGCATTCGCAATGCTTGACAGGAGATGTGCTAGGGTCGCTGCGGTGCGACTGCCGTTCGCAACTCGAACTATCATTGAAAAAGATCGCCCAGGCGGCATCGGGAATTTTGCTTTATCTTCCGCAAGAAGGTCGCGGAATCGGCTTGATGAACAAGCTCCGCGCTTATCAATTGCAAGACGGCGGGATGGACACGGTAGAAGCAAACGAAAAACTAGGATTCGCTGCCGACGCACGCGAGTACGATTTTACCGCGCAAGTCTTGAAAAAACTCGGCGCCAAACGCATCCGGCTGCTTTCGAACAATCCCGAAAAAGTGCGGCAACTCGAGAAAGGGGGGATTCAAGTTATCGAGCGCGTGCCGTGCCAGCCGCGCGTGTCGAAAATCTCGCGCCGGTACCTGAAAACCAAGAAACGTAAAATGGGCCACATCCTCAAAGGAATTTAGATTTGCGAGCATTTCTCGACCCGCGGTTCATGCCGACGTGTACAAGTTGAGATCCTTCGCTTGGTTCGGAACGAAAACTGGATTTATCCCCCGCCGACAAATTGCACGATTTCGTAACGGTCGCCAGCCTGGATGGTGGTCTTCTGCCAGTCCGCGCGGGAGAGAATCTCGAGGTTGCGTTCGATAGCCACGCGGCCGGGATCCAGGCTCATTTCGTGGAGCAAGTCGCTGACCGTCGCGCCGGGTTTTGCGGCGCGCTGCTCGCCGTTTACGATGATGGTCAGCATGGGTTCCCGTCCTCAGCTAGTGGAAGGCACTCGAGGCTTGGCGCGCAATTGAAAACGCAACTGAGCGTGCGCCTTCCCCTTGGAAGCTTCGATGACGAGCGCCACTTCAGCACCGGCCAGAGGGGGCATGTCGAAGGCAAGGTTGGCGCGCCCGAGTGACCCCGTTTCCGAGGAAAACGCGGCAGGTTCCGCGGCGCCTTCCACGCGAGCCATAACCGTGGCGCGCTCGACGGGCTTGCTCGCAGGATCGTTCACGGCTATTTGTAACAGGGCGCGTTTGCCCGAGAGCCAGGTTTTGGCGTTGAGCAGCTCCAAATGGATAGCCGCGGCTGATTCGGCAGGAGCCGGTGTGTGACCTCGCGTCTTCCCGTCGCTGGGAAGCGCCAAGCGCAGCTTGCCCGTGCGGATCTCATCAACCACGCTGCGGTGCTGCGTGTCCACGCGAAGCTTGAGCGCCTGCTCGCGGTCGGAATTCAAGGGAAGGAGGTCGCTGAAGCTATTCGTGCGGCGATGAAGTACGCGCCCGCGCAGATAGACGGTGGTATCGATGAGCGCATGCGCGGCCCCGCGCTCTTCGGTCTGGACGTGATAAGTGTCGCCAGCAACCGTCACGTTGGAGTTGTGACCAAATGGCATGTCGGTGTCCGCCCGCGTTTTCGCGCCAACCGCAGCAGGCCTCGCAGAGATTTGTTGCGCCCGAATTGACCGGGCGCCCGCTAAATCGATATTATAGCAGTTCGACCATGACGGATTCTGGCTTACATACCTATGCTCCGCTTCTCCTACACCTGCTGATGGCCTTTGGCCTGGCCGGCCTGCTGACAGCGCTTTCCGTACTGGTGGGATGGCGGCGGCCGAACCGGGCCAAGCAGCAAGCGTACGAATGCGGCATGGAACCCACAGGTGACGCGCGGGAACCCTTCTCCGTCAAGTTCTACCTCGTGGCGATGGTTTTCATTCTGTTCGATGTGGAAGCCATCTTCTTGTACCCCTGGGCCTACATCTTTCGCAGTTTACGCTGGTACGGCTTTGTGGAGATGATGATTTACATTGCCGTTCTCCTGGTCGGTTATCTTTATCTTTGGAAAAAGGGCGCGCTCGACTGGAACAAGTAACGGCGCTCGTGGGATTGGAAATTGTGACCGAGTCTTCCAGCCAAAAAGCTAATGTTAGTGTCGAGTGCTTGCGGTCGTGGAGCCCGCAGGCTGTCGCAGAGGTCATCGAATTCCGGGGTGAAACCGCGATCCTAGTGCCGCGAAACTTGCTTCGCTCCGTGGCGGAGCGATGCCGCATGGATTCCAAACTGCAGTTCAACCTGCTCACGGACGCTACCTGCCTGGACCGCTTCCCCGTTGAGCCGCGATTCGAGTTGAACTACCAACTGGTGTCCATTCCCAGACGCGATCGGGTGCGTTTGCAAGTCAAACTGAGCGGCCAGGATCCCGTGGTGGATTCCCTTGTGCCCGTTTGGCCCGGAGCGAACTGGCTCGAGCGCGAGATTTTTGACTTGTTCGGGATTCGTTTCGAGGGCCACCCGGATTTGCGACGGATTCTGCTTCCTGAAGATTGGGAAGGATATCCGCTGCGCAGAGATTTTCCGGTGGAAGGCTACCGCGACGTGCCGAGCACGGGGGACCTTTTTAAGAAGAGCAGCCTGCTATGACAACCGTGGACACCGTTACCGGCACGGCCAAGACGATGGTCCTCAACATGGGACCGCAGCACCCGTCGACGCACGGCGTGCTGCGCATCTTGCTGGAGCTGGACGGCGAAACGGTCGTGAAAGCGGTTCCGGACCTCGGCTATCTGCATACTGGCATCGAAAAATCTTGCGAAGACAAGACCTACTCCCAAGTCATCACGCTGACCGACCGCATCGATTACCTGAATCCGCTGGGCAACAACCTGGTGTACTGCATGGCGGTCGAAAAGCTGCTCGGGCTGGAAGTGCCTAAGCGCGCGCAATACATCCGCGTGATGATGGTCGAGCTGCAGCGGATTTCCTCGCACCTGGTGTGGCTCGGGACGCATGCCATCGACCTGGGGGCCATGTCGGTCTTTCTCTATTGCTTCCGCGAGCGCGAAGAGATTCTAAAGATCTTCGAAATGTTCTCGGGTCAGCGGATGATGACCAGCTACATTCGCATCGGCGGCGTAGCGCTGGACCCGCCCGCGGGCTGGCGTCAGGCGGTACAAAAATTCCTGAACATGATGCCGAGCCGAGTGGATGAATACGAAACGCTGCTGACACAGAACCCCATCTGGATCGGCCGTACAAAGGATATCGGCTACATCTCACCGGAAGATGCGATTGCATTGAGCATGACCGGCCCGACGCTGCGCGCGTCGGGCGTGGCATACGACAACCGGAAAGCCTTTCCCTATTCGAGCTACGAGGAATTCGACTTTGACGTGCCCACCCGCACCGAATCGGATTGCTACGCGCGGTACCTAGTGCGCGTGGCGGAGATGCGCGAAAGCTTGAAAATCGTTCGGCAGGCGATAAAAAAAATCACGCATGAAGGGCCCATCAAGGCGGAAGCGCCGGGAATTATTCCGCCGCAGCGTGAAAAAATGAAGACGGAGATGGAGGCGCTCATCTACCACTTCAAGATTTTCACGGAAGGTTTTTCGCCGCCGCCGGGCGAAGCGTTTGTGGCGGTGGAGTCGCCTCGCGGCGAGCTGGGCTGCTTCGTGGCCAGCGATGGTTCGCCGAAGCCGCTGCGTGTGCATTTTCGGGCCCCGTCATTCATTAATTTGCAGGCGCTGCCGAAGCTTATCGAAGGTCGATTGATCGCCGACGTGGTCGCGTGCATCGGTACGATTGACATCGTGCTCGGAGAAGTCGACAGGTAGCCATGGAACTTTCCCCCAAGCTTGCAATGAAATTTGAAAAGCTGCAAACCAGCTATCCGCTTAAGCGCAGCGCGCTGATCCCCATGCTGATGTACGCGCAGGATGAATTTGGCTACATCAGCGACGAAATGATCGCGGAAATCGCACGGCGGCTGGACTTGAACAACGTGCAGGTCGAGGAAACACTGGCGTACTACTCGATGCTGCGGCGCAAGCCGATGGGCAGGCATCACGTGCAGGTCTGCACCAATGTGGCGTGCATGCTCAAGGGCGGCTACCAAGTGCTCGAGCGCGCGAAGAAGCGGCTGGAGATCGACCACAAAGAGACCACCCAGGACGGCGTGTTTTCGCTCGAAGAAGTCGAGTGCATCGGCGCGTGCACCGGCGCTCCGGCCATGCAGGTGAATTACGACTTCTACGAAAACGTGACGCCGCTGAAGTTCGACCGCATCATCGAAGAACTGGACGCCGGAAAACACCCCGTGGCGGAGCCGGTGACTTCCGGCGCACTGCACGACCGGCACGTCCTGGAAACGCCGCTGATCAGCCGGCGCTGGGGCATGAAGGATTCGCACAGGCTGGACGTGTACGTGAAGCAGGCGGGCTACCAAGCGCTCGAAAAAGCGCTGAAGGAGATGACGCCGGAATCCATCATCGAAGAAGTGAAGAAATCAAACTTGCGCGGACGTGGTGGCGCAGGCTTCCCAACGGGAATGAAGTGGTCGTTCGTGCCAAAGGATTCGCCGAAAGCAAAGTACGTGCTTTGCAACGCGGATGAAAGCGAGCCGGGCACCTGCAAGGACCGGCCGCTGATGGAGATGGACCCGCACCAGTTGATTGAAGGCATGGTCATTGCCGGTCGCGCCATCAACTCGCATCAAGGCTTCATCTACATTCGCGGCGAATACCGCTACGTGCTGGACATTGTGGACGCCGCCATCGCCGAAGCTTATGCCGCCGGCTACCTGGGCAAAAACATTCTGGGCACCGGTTTTGACTTTGATTTGCTGACTCACACCGGCGCGGGCGCATATGAATGCGGCGAGGAATCGGCGCTGATGGAGTCTCTCGAAGGGAAGCGCGGCTACCCGCGCATCAAGCCGCCCTTCCCCGCGGTCGTGGGACTGTATGGCTGCCCCACGATTATCAACAACGTAGAAACACTGAGCGCCGTGCCGTCCATCATTCACGAAGGCGGCGAAGCTTACGCGAACCGCGGCACGCCGAAGAATGGCGGCACTCGCATGCTGTGCGTCTCCGGTCATGTCCGGAAGCCGGGGATTTATGAAGTTCCGCTCGGCATGAACATGAAGAAGTTCATTTACGAAGTGGCGGGCGGCATCGCCGAAGGGAAAAAACTGAAGGCGGTCATTCCCGGCGGAAGTTCCTGTCCGCTGCTGACCGCCGAGGAGATCGATATCCCGATGGATTACGATGCGCTGGCGAAAGCGGGCTCGATGCTCGGTTCCGGCGGCATGGTGGTGATGGACGAAGACACCTGCATGGTGGACATGGCGCGGCGCATCATGCACTTCTACGCCCACGAATCCTGCGGATGGTGCATTCCGTGCCGGGAAGGTACCGCTTGGTTGCGGAAGACCTTGGAGCGCTTCCACGCCGGTTTGGGGCGTCAGGAAGACATCGATCTCATCGCGGACCTTGCCAAAAACATGCTTGGGAGAACCTTCTGTCCGCTCGGCGACGCCGCGGCCATGCCGACCATCAGCATCGTGCAAAAATGGCGCGGAGAGTTTGAAGGTCATTTGAGGGGGCGTTGCCCATATAAATCCGCCGGCGCGCTCGTTGGCGCCAGGTAAAGTAAAGGACCAGAAGCAAAGACAAAGAACCGCGGCAAGGACTCCATGCCAGATCAGAAGCTCATCAAGCTGAAGATTAACGACCGCGAAGTGCAGGTGCCGCAGGGTACGCTGGTCATCGAGGCGACGCGGCGCATCGGAACGGAAGTGCCATCGTTCTGTTACTATCCCGGCCTGTCGCTCCAGGCGGCATGCCGCATGTGCCTGGTGGAAGTCGAAAAAGCGCCCAAACTCCAGACCGCGTGCACGCTGGTAGCCACCGACGGCATGGTCGTTCGAACCGATACGGACCAGGTGCGCCAAGCGCGCAAGGCCATGCTCGAGTTTCTCCTGACCAACCATCCGCTGGACTGCCCGGTGTGCGACAAGGGCGGCGAATGCGAACTGCAGGACATGACTTACCGCTATGGCGCAGATTTCAGCCGGTTCGTCGAGGAGAAGATTCACCGCCCCGAAGAGAAGTGGTCCGAGCTGGTTTATTACGACGCTCCGCGATGCATTTTGTGCTTCCGCTGCGTGCGCGTTTGCGACGAGGGCATGGACGTAAAAGCGCTCGGCGTGGGCATGCGCGGCGCGAACAGCGTGATCATCCCGAACCGCGGCGATCACCTGGAATGCGAAGAATGCGGTATGTGCATCGACATTTGCCCCGTCGGCGCGCTCACCAGCGGCACGTATCGCTATAAGACGCGTCCTTGGGAGATGCAATACGTGCCAACCGTCTGCGCGCACTGTTCGAACGGTTGCAAGACTACGCTCGGCGTGCGCAATCATGAAATCCTGCGCGCAAACAATCGCGATCTGAGCGGCATCAACAAGGATTTTCTGTGTGTGAAGGGACGCTTCGCCTTCGATTTCACTAGTCACAAGGAGCGCATTCGTCAGCCGCTGCTACGCCGGGGCGACAAGCTGCTGCCCGTCTCGTGGGAAGATGCGGCGCAAGCCGCAGCAACAAAGCTGAAAGCCGCTTATGACGCAGGCGGCAAAGAGGCCATCGGCTTCATCGGTTCGAATCGTACTTCAAACGAAGAAAACTATCTCCTGCAGCGACTCGCCCGCGGGACCTTTGGAACCAACAACATCGATCATCACCGAACCGCCGATTACGCCGGATTGCTCACGGCGCTCGGCGACCGCGCGGCCTTCTCCCTGCTCACCATGGAGCAGTTGTACCAATCGAAAGCCGTGCTGGTCATTGGCAACGATCCGACCAATCAGAATCCCCTGGTGGCGTGGCAGATTCGCAGCGGCATCCGGCATTTTGGAACAAAGCTTTTCGTCATTCATTCGAACGAAAGCAAGCTGCAGCGCAAGGCGAACCAGTTCGTGAGAGTTGCCGCGGGGCAGGAGCCTGCCGTTTTGAAATGGCTGGCGCACGAAGAAGGCCAACTCGCGCCGGAACTCGTCGAGCAACTCGCGCAACTGAAAGCTGCGCTCGAAGCGCAAAGCGACGTGGCCATTGTCTCTGGCGCGGAGATTTCCGGCGCAGCCCTTGCGACGCTCGTCGCTTTCGGCTCAAAGCTGCCCGGCCAGAGCCGCTACATGGCACTCGGCGATTACAGCAATTCCCGCGGCGCGGCGGACATGGGACTGCTGCCCGACCGCCTGCCCGGGTATGCTCACGTGGACGACGCAAAGGCCCGCGAAGCTTTCGAACAGCTTTGGGGCTCGGTGCTTTCTTCGAAGCCGGGACTCACTGCGCCGCAGATGGTGGAAGCGGCTCGGTCGGGACAGCTGCAAGCGTTGTACGTGGTGGGTGCAAATCCTCTGGTGCACTTTGGAAACCCCGGCGATGGGCGCGGCAAGCTCGATCTGCTCATTGTGCAGGAAATGTTTTTGACGGAAACCGCCAAGGCAGCCGATATCGTTCTTCCCGCCGCGTCGGCTTACGAAAAAGACGGCACGGTCACAAACACCTCCGGCGAAATTCAAATTTTGCGCAAAGCCGCGGAAGTGATGGGCCCGCGGAGCGATTTTGACCTGCTGCGCATCCTTTCGCATCAGCTCGAAAGGCAGGGACTTGGCAAGGCGTTCCACTACAAGACGCCGGGCGAGGTGTTCGCAGAAATTCGCAAGGCCGTGGGTGCCTACAATGTGCCTCTGGCGGGTCTGCTTGCCGGTGGCGCGGAAGCCACACACGCGGAGTTTGCCCGCAACGGCCTGGCGCACTACGACGTCCCGGTGGGATTGATTCGCTCCGCAAACGACACGCTTTTCACCAGCGGCACGCTCAGCCGCTGGTGCACGATGATGGAATCCTTGCCCGAGGCGGACATCTGACCGTGCATTTTCTCTTCGCCACAAGAGACGAGCTGTTCATCGCGATTGCAAAAATCGCGGTTTTGCTTTTCATCGTTCTTACGGTGAACGCCTACCTGACGTGGTTCGAACGCAAAGTCGTCGCGCACATCCAGTCGCGGTGGGGACCGCACCGCGTCGGCCCGCACGGCTTGCTCCAGCCGCTGGCCGATGGCGTGAAGTTTTTTTTCAAGGAAGACCCGACTCCCGCGGGGGTGGACAGATTCGTGTATTACCTGGCGCCGTTGCTGGCGCTCGGATTGGCCCTCACCTCCATTGCCATTATTCCGTTTGGTCCGGAACCGCTTCGCGTGTTCGGCCACGATATTTATCTGGGAATTGCTCCCCCAAATCTGAACATCGGGATACTGGCCTTGTTCGCGATCACCGCATTGGGCGTCTATGGGGTCGCGCTTGCCGGCTGGGCCTCGAACAGCAAGTATCCGCTGCTCGGCGGACTGAGAAGCGCTGCGCAGATGGTCAGCTATGAGCTGGCGCTGACCATGTCTCTGGTAGGCGTTCTGCTGATGGCCGGCACCTTCAACTTGCGCGACATTATCAATGCACAAGCTCCTCTGGCAGGGCACCCCGACCACGGAATGCTCGGTTGGAACATTTGGCCGCAGATTCTTGGCTTTTTCTGCTTCTTTACCGCGGCCGTGGCGGAAACCAACCGCGTGCCCTTCGACCTGCCCGAAGCCGAGCAAGAACTCGTCGCCGGCTTTCACACCGAGTACGCGAGCTTCAAGTTCGCCATGTTTTTCATCGCCGAATACACCAGCATGATCACCGTCTCCTGCCTGTGCACGATTATGTTCTTCGGCGGCTGGCTCTCTCCCTTCCCTGCTTCGTGGACGCTCGCTCATTATTTGCCATCGGTCGTCCTGATTCCGTTCGGCTTGTGGGTCATTATGGACGGCTTCCGCTACGAAACGACTCTCGGGCGGGTGGTTTTGCCGGTCGTGGGAACGGTCATCACCGTGCTCGGTCTCGTTTTCATCGTCTTCCCCCACGTCAACGCGTTTATTCAGGCGCCGTTCTGGTTTATCTCCAAAGTCTTGCTTTTCCTGTTCGTTTACGTGTGGATGCGCGGGACGCTGCCGCGTTTCCGGTACGACCAGTTAATGGCGTTTGGATGGAAGCTGTTGTTGCCGATATCGATGGCGAACGTGGCGATCTCCAGCTTTGTGATTCTGGTGAAGATGCAATGGGGTGCGAAATGAGCGAGCCGCTCCTTGTGTTTTTCGCGCTCGCCGCGCTGGCGGTGATTGGAGCCGTCAGCCTGATTCTCCAGAAGCATCCCATTCACAGCGCGCTTTCGCTAATCGTGGTGATGGTGGCGCTTGCCGGACTGTTCTTGCTGATGGGCGCGGAGTTTGTCGCGGCCGTGCAAATCATCGTCTACGGCGGAGCGATCATGGTGCTCTTCGTTTTCGTGATCATGCTGCTGAACGCCGGCGTGGAAGAGCACACCAGCCTTTCGAAAATGGCCGGTCCGCCGGGGCTGTTGCTAGTGGCGGCGCTGGCCGCGTTCGTGGCGGCTACCATTGCAAAGTCGGGCACGGGCGTACAGGCCGCCGCGCAAACCGGGGCGTTGTCTTCCACCAAAGGGATTTCCGAAATGGTCTTCAAGGATTTCGTTTATCCGTTTGAACTGACATCGTTCCTGATTCTGGTGGCGATTCTGGGCGCGACGGTTCTGGCGCAGCGGGAGAAAAGCTGAGATGGTCCCAACAAACTACTACATAATCCTGAGCGCGATTTTGTTTGGGCTCGGAGTGTTCGCCTTCATTTTCAAGCGCAATATCATCACCATTTTCATGTCCATCGAGCTGATGCTCAACGCGGTGAACCTTGCTTTTGTGGCTTTCAGCCAGGCGCTCGGCAAGCTCGACGGACAAGTTTTTGTTCTGTTCGTAATCGTGGTCGCGGCGGCGGAGGCGGTCGTGGGCCTGGGAATCATCATCTTGATTGCGCGCAACCGGCAAACACTCAACGTGGAGCGCGTGGATCTGCTCAAACTCTGATGCCTGCCCATCCGATGCTCGAGTACTTGTGGATCGTTCCGCTGCTGCCGCTGCTTGGTTCGGCGATCAACGGAATTTTGGGGGCGAAATGGCCGAACAAGTACGTCACTCTCACCGCCATCAGCTCGACCGGTCTTTCGTTTCTCTGCGCGCTCGAAGCCGTTCGCGAATTCTTGGAGTCCGGGCAAGCGCTTTCCCGCAAGGAATTCTTCACCTGGATAGCCTCCGGCAATTTCCGCGCAGGTTTTGATTTGCAAGCGGACCGGCTCACGGTCGTGATGATGCTGGTGGTTACCGGCGTGGGCTGGCTCATCCACATCTACGCTATCGGCTACATGGCGCATGAGCGAGGCTACTACCGCTTTTTCTCGTATTTGAATTTGTTCATGTTCTTCATGCTGATTCTGGTGCTGGCGGCGAACTACGTTCTGCTGTTCGTCGGCTGGGAGGGTGTCGGCCTTTCCAGTTATTTGCTCATTGGTTTTTGGTTCTTGAAAAAGTCTGCCTCGGACGCGGGCAAAAAAGCCTTCATCGTCAACCGCATCGGCGACTTCGGATTCATGCTGGGGATGTTTTTGCTGTTCAGAACCTTCGGGACTCTCGATTTCCAGACGCTGTTTACCAAGGCCGGTTCTTGGCCGGCGGAACCGATGGGCCACTTCGGCACGTTCACGGTTGCCTGCCTTTTGCTCTTCATGGGCGCAACCGGAAAGTCCGCCCAGCTTCCTCTCTACGTCTGGCTGCCCGATGCGATGGAAGGTCCCACACCTGTCAGCGCGTTAATTCACGCGGCGACGATGGTGACGGCGGGTGTCTATGTGGTCGCGCGCTCGCACGTTTTATTCTCGCATTCGTCTACCGCAATGCTGGTGGTCGCCATGGTGGGCTGCGCGACAGCGTTTTTCGCCGCGACGATCGGCCTCGTGCAAACGGACATCAAGAAAGTTTTGGCCTATTCCACCGTCAGCCAACTCGGCTACATGTTTCTCGCCTGCGGCGTCGGCGCATTCACGGCGGGCATCTTTCACTTGATGACGCATGCATTCTTCAAGGCCCTGCTCTTCCTTGCCGCCGGCAGCGTCATTCACGCAATGGGTGGCGAACAGGAAATGCCCAAAATGGGTGGGCTCGGCAGGAAGATCAAGTGGACTTACGCGACGATGTTTATCGCCACTCTGGCCATCGCGGGCATCCCGCCTTTCGCCGGCTTCTTTTCAAAAGACGCGATTCTGTTCGCGACTTTCCAAAGCGGAGCCGGAGATCGCATTCGCACCCTCTATGTCCTAGGTTTGCTCGCCGCCGTGCTCACGGCGTTCTACATGTTCCGTCTGATTTTCCTGACCTTTCACGGCAAGCCGCGTTACGACGAACACAAAGTGCATGTGCACGAGTCGCCCTGGAGCATGCGCGGGCCGCTGGTCGTCCTCGCAATTCTCTCCGTTGCCGGCGGCTGGTTTGCACTGCCGGCGTTTTTCCAGGGGCCGGACTACTTCGCGAATTTCCTCGGACCCGTGTTTGGCGCACGGGAAGCTGTGGAGGCGGGCGCGGAAGCCGCCGCGCACCAACTTGAATTGATTCTTTCGGGAGTGGCCGTGCTAGCCTCCTTGATCGGCCTCGCAGTCGCCTACCGGCTGTACATCAAGAACCCGCGCAAAGCGGATGACTTGGCGAGATCCATGAAGCCGGCGTACACCACATTACTGAACAAGTACTACGTGGATGAGCTCTATGCCGCCGCAGTCGTCCGGCCCCTGCTTTGGCTTTCGACCAACGTGTTCTGGAAGGCTACCGACGTAGCAGGAATCGACGGCACCGTGAACGGAATCGCGCACGGAGCCGCAGCGATCGGCGACGGCCTGCGCCATTCGCAATCGGGCAACACGCGCAGCTACGCCGTGTGGGTCGTCGCGGGCGCAATCGTCGTGCTCGCGGTCATTTTCTTCTGGCCGAGCGCCAGCAAAATCGCCTTGGGGTTGGTGCGCTGATGCCCTCTGGCGGACATTTGCTCTCGGTTCTGATCTTCTTCCCCGCCGTTGGCGCCGCGGCGCTGATGATGCTCCGCGGCGACGATCACAAGTTTATCCGCTCCATCGCCATGCTCATTGCCGTCGCGGAATTTCTTTTTTCGCTGCTGCTGCTGCGCAGTGTGCCCATCGGCGCTTCCGGATATCAGCTCGAAGAATTTGCTAAGTGGATCCCCGCGCCGCCGATCCACTACCACCTCGGCGTCGACGGCATCAGCATGTTTCTTGTCCTGCTGACCGCATTCCTGACGCCCATCTCTGTTTTGGCTTCATGGCACAGCATCCAGAACCGTGTAAAAGAATTTTTCGTCATGCTGCTTCTGCTCGAAGTCGGCGTGGTCGGCGTTTTCCTCTCGCTCGACCTTTTCCTGTTCTTCCTCTTCTGGGAATTGATGTTGATCCCCATGGCCTTCCTGATCGGGATCTGGGGCCACGAGCGGCGCGTCTATGCCGCCGTAAAATTTGTGCTCTACACCATGGCCGGCTCGATTCTGATGCTGGTGGGCATCATCTGGCTCTACAACGCTACGGGGACCTTCGATGTGCCGACGATTCAGCAGATGCTGGCGAATGGTCAGCTGGTCCTCGAACCGCGCACGGAGATGCTGCTTTTCCTGGCGTTCTTCGTGGCGTTCGCCATCAAAGTGCCGCTGTTCCCGCTGCACACCTGGCTGCCGGATGCGCACGTGGAAGCTCCGACGGCCGGTTCGGTGATGCTTGCCGGCGTGCTCCTCAAGCTCGGCACCTACGGCATGATCCGCTTCTGCTTGCCACTCTTCCCGGAAGCTTCGCACCGCGCGGCGCGCTGGGTCGCGGTGCTCGCAATCATCGGAATTATTTACGGCGCGCTGGTTTCGCTGGTGCAGCCCAACCTGAAAAAACTGGTGGCGTATTCTTCGGTCAGCCACCTCGGCTTCGTGGTACTCGGCATTTTTGCGTTTCACAACATTTCCATGCAGGGCGCGGTGTTCCAGATGCTTGCGCACGGAGTTTCTACCGGCGCGCTGTTTTTGCTCGTGGGCATGCTCTACGACCGGCGGCACACGTTCGAAATCAGCGAGTTTGGCGGGCTCGCGACACCCATGCCGAAGCTCGCGGCATTTTTCCTGTTTGTGGCCCTTTCGTCGCTCGGCTTGCCCATGCTCAACGGCTTCGTCGGCGAGTTTCTGATTCTGCTCGGGACGTACCAACGTCATTGGGGCTGGGCCGCGTGGGCCGCTCTCGGGGTGATTCTCTCCGCGTGCTACCTGCTGTGGTCGTACCAGCGCGTGTTTTTTGGAGACATCACGCGCGAGAAAAACCGCCCGCTGCCGGATGTGTCGGCCCGCGAGAACTGGGTTCTCGCAATCATGGCGGTGGTCATACTGTGGATGGGCGTCGGCTCGCCGTTCATTACGCGGCGCACCGCAGCGGCCACGCAAACCGTGATGGACCAGGTGGAGCCGCAGTGGGCTTATGAAGCCGCGGCGCACGTTAAAGCGAAGGCCCATGCCAACCATGTTTCCTCGTACGCCGCGCACACCATGAGCGTAAAAAGGCTGGGAACTCGCTAAATGCTCCCGCAAGCCATCGATCTTCATCGCGTGCTGCCCGAGTTGATCTGGTCTGCCTTTGGCGTATTGGTCATGTTGCTGCAGCCGTTCGTACGCAGCCGGCAATTTTTTTCTTTTCTCGCGCTGTTCGGTTCGCTCGCGGGAACGGTTGCCGCAGCCACTGCCTTCCTTCATGGTGGGCCGGGTTTCCACGGACTGGTGCAGTCGGATTCGTTCACCTTCTTTTTCCGGCTGCTCGTGGGAAGCGTCTCGTTTTTGGTGGTCCTCGCGGCCGGGCCCTATCTCGACCGTGAAAGGCTGCCCATCGCGGAGTTTTACGCGCTTTTGTTTTTCGCCACCGCCGGAATGGGCGTGCTGGCTTCTGCCCAGGAACTGCTCACCGCATTCATCGGCCTGGAGATGAGTTCGATTTCGAGCTATGTCCTGGCGGGCTACCGCCGTGATTCGCTCAAGTCCAGCGAGTCGGCCATGAAATACTTCCTGCTGGGTTCGTTTGCGACGGCGTTTTTCCTTTACGGCATCGCGCTGGTGTACGGCGCGACGGGCACAACGCTGCTGGACAAGATGGCGCTCTCCGACGGGACCAGCACGCTGCTGAAGCTCGGCCTCGCGATGATTCTGATCGGGCTGGGCTTCAAAGTAGCAGCCGCCCCGTTCCAGGTGTGGACGCCGGATGTTTACGAAGGCGCACCCACGCCGGTGACCGCGCTTTTCTCCGCGGGCCCGAAAGCCGCGGCGTTCGCGCTGTTGCTGCGGATTTTTGCCACCGTGCCTGCCGCGACCAAATATTGGTTCTGGGCCTTCTGGGTGCTCGCGGCGCTGACGATGTTCGCGGGAAACCTTGGCGCGCTGGTGCAAACGAACATGAAGCGGCTGCTAGCCTACAGTTCGATCGCGCATGCGGGATACATTCTGGTCGCGTTTGCGGCCGTCACGTCCATGGCGCAGGGCGGTTCAGAGGAAGCAGCCCCTGCCTACGCGGCGGTTCTCTTCTACCTGCTGAGCTACGCGCTAGTGAAGCTGGGGGCGTTCACCATCGTTTCGCAGCTCGGCGGGGCGGGCGAAAAGAATCTTTCGATAGACGACTATGCCGGACTCTCCGAGCGGCAGCCGTTTGTGGCCGCGATGCTGAGCATCTATTTGCTTTCGTTGCTCGGGCTGCCGGTGACGGCGGGATTCTTTGGCAAATTTTATATTTTCAAGGCGGCGGTGAATTCGCACTTAATTTCGCTCGCCGTGCTGATGGCCATCAACAGCGTGATTGGTGCTTACTACTATTTGCGCGTGATTGTGGTGATGTACATGCGCGAGCCGAGCGCGGAGGCGGCCGCGGCGGGCCCGGTGCCTTTTCCGATCGGCGTCAACGCCGTTCTCCTTATCACCTTTGTCGGCACGATTCTGTTTGGCGTGTACCCAAATCCCGTCATCAATTTCATTCTGCGGCCAAGCCTGCTTGCCCACTAGCTCAGCTAGGCTTTCCGGTTCCTGGGGACCTTCTCCTATAATTTTTTGAAAGCGCTGGTTCTAAAGAAAGATACAAGCGCCGTGCCCGTGCATTTACCAGGTGGGCCGTAAAGCCTCTTCGTGGCCCTCCGCTGAAGTAGGGCGGTTGTGGGAGGAACCCACCGAAGCCATCTCGGGACAACAAACCGAGCGGCCGTAGGAATCCTCGCCGCTTGCGGCGGCGAGGAAGTCAAGAAAACGGCCCGGTCCCGGGCCGTTGAGCTTTGCTGCGGATGAGCAGGACGGGCCCTTTTATTGTTCCTTGGGGTAAAGCGAAGCCCACGCCTACCGCTACAGAAGATCCTAGACCTTCAGCGCGATCATCGCCAAGGTGAACAGCACCAGCGTTTCGACGAATACCAGGCCGAGAATCATAGCCGCGCGAATGGCTCCGGCGGCTCCGGGGTTGCGCGCCATGCCTTCGCACGCCGCCGACGCGATGCGGCCCTGCGCCAGACCGCAACCAAATGCGGCAATGGCCATGCCGAATCCGACCGCGATTCCAGACAGCGCCTTGCTGCTCGCTCCCGCCGGCTCCTGCGCAAACGCCGCCGGCGCGAACATGGTTAGGACGACAAGCATCACCAACATCCACACCCACTGCTTTTTCATCACTGCCTCCTATGAAGCCGCCAGGAGGTGGTTCCCGGGCACCGTGCAGCCGGGCTCACACTGAAGCGGCAGAACGAAACCTGGTCCCGCAGATTCGAGAAAAGCGTGTTGCCTACTTTCAGGAGCCCAAGCCCCCGGGCCCCTGAGATTCGCGTCTTTCTAGCAACCGATGACGCTCTTGCGTTGGGGCCGACGCCCTCCCCGCCGAAATTTGCCAAGGAACAGACAAGCATTGCTGTCCAGTTCTGCAATCTGCTAATGCTCTTCCGCCGTGGCCAGTCCCAAGTAGACGGCGGGAAGAACGGTAAACACGTAGGCCTGGATCACGGACACGAAAACGTGCAAGCCGATGAACAGCACAGGGATGGTCGCCGGGAAAACGGCGAGCACCACGCCCAGCACGGGAGACTTGCCCCATCCGAAGCTCGCGCCGCCGGCGAGCAGACCGACGAAAATCAAATAGATCAGGTCGCTCGCGAACATGTTGGCCCAGAGACGGACGGTAAGCGAAAGGATGCGCGCTGTGGTGCTGACAACTTCGACCGGGAACAACAGTATCGCCAGGATCCAGGCGCCGAAGTCCTTCGGTGAACCGGCAAACGTAAGCAGATAGCCGGCAACGCCGTGGCGCCGTGCTCCCTGCCAGTTGAAATAAACAAACGTGAGAACGGCGCAGGCCAGCGGAACGGTCGGATCGCTTGTCGGAGCCGTCAGAAAGCTGCTAGGAAACGCGCCCATGAGATTGCCAAGCAGCACAAACACGGAAATGGTCCCGACGAAGGGAACAAATTGGCTGGCGCCGTGGTGAACGTTTTCTTCCAGAAGATCCTTGATGCCAAAGCGCATGGGATTCGTAAGCAGCATCTCCGCCACTTGCTGCATGGCGCCAGGCTTCTCGACCGACAGCCGCGAGCGCAGCACGAGGGCGAAAATCGTCCCGATGATTACCACAACGACAGCCATCACCACGCGTTGGGGGATGGGCAGTTCGGGGTGGCTCGGCTGGATATGCAAGACAGCCAGCAGGGCCAGGGCCACGTGCCCCAGGTGATGATTCACAAATTCGGTCAACCAAGCAGCCTGTTCATGCATTCTTCAGTCCACCGGACGCAAGATTTCCCACACAGTCGCCGCAATCGTCGCTGCTGCCAGGGCGCAAAAACCGAAAATCATACTGCCAAGGGGAACGCGTAGAAACACAAAAATAACATAGACCGCTAGGCCCAGCAACCCGTAGCGAAAAAGGGCAGCAAGATAGGCGGTCAGCGGGACTCTGGCTTTTTCGCGGTCTGCCTGAGCCGTAGAAACGATGACTAGCGCGTCCACGGCGCGCCTCAACCAACGGAAGTTCAGCCATCCGAGCGCGGTTCCAATGGCTAATCCCGCTGCCCATAGTTTGTGGCGGAGCACCAGGACTACCGCCGTTGCGACGAAGCCGAAGACGACAGTCAGCCAACCGATGCGCCGCTCGGTCTGTAGACCGATCGAGCCGCCGGCCCGCTCAGCTGCCTTGGCTTTCATAGATTTCGTCCGCAGGGGACTGCGGCCTTCTTTTGCATATTCGTTCGTCTTCGCTTTTTGTCTGCCTTAGGCCTATGCTCTTGGTATACTCCTGCTCAGGGTCGAAAGACATATGGCTACATGACGGCGGACCTGAAAACAAAGGGCTTAGCGGGCCGATCGTCACTTTCGCACTGCACGGCTTTCATGAAGTTTCGCGGGCCGAAGGCCCTAATAGGACAGGCGACGGAGTGCTCACTGTCAGTCACTCGGCAGACGCCTCAGAACCTCACGCACACCCGCAAAAAACCCTAGCGCACCGAGGATGAGCATCAGCCATGGCTTTGTGTGCAGCCAGCGGTCGAGGAAATAGCCCATCGCGGCTCCGACAGCGATGGGCCCAACCAAAGTGAAAGGCAACTCGAGGGCGAGGGCCGGCCCGGAGGCGAAGTCCTTCGCTGTTTTCTTTGCCGGCGTCGATCCCGTCTCGTCTGGCTTATCGTCCGAGGGCATATTGCGCGAGCCGTGTGAACGGCTCAGGATACAACCCCGCGGCAAGCGTGACAAACGCAGCGACACTGAGCGCTACAGCCTGCGCGTTGCTCATGACGGGACGCGGCGCTTCGCCGGGCGCCTTGAGCCAGGCGTGCACCACGATACGGAAATAATAGTAGAGCGCGGGGACGATGTAGAGCACGGCGAAGACCGCGAGCACGGGATGTTTTGTTTCGATGAGCGAAAGGAAAATGAAGTACTTGCCCATGAAGCCGGCGGTCGGAGGAATGCCCGCCAGCGAAAGCATGAAGATCAACAGCAGCAAGGCAGACGCGGGACTGCGCTGGTACAAGCCGTTCAAATCCTCGAGCTCTTCGCCAATAAGACCCTTTTGCCGCAGCACGATGAGGATCGCAAAAGCGCCCGCGGTCATGAAGATATACGCCAGCAGGTAATATGCGATGCCGGTCATCGCGGTTTTGTTTCCGGCGACCAGGCCAAGCAGCACATAGCCCACGTGCGAAATGGAAGAGTACGCCAACAGGCGCTTCACGTTGGTCTGCGTCAGCGCGGCAAGGTTTCCCCAGGTGAGCGAGGCAACGGCGATGCCTGCGACCAGATACATCCAGTTCACGCGCGTGGCTCCGAAGACCACCAGGAACAACCGGAGAAGCAGCGCAAAGCTGGCAGTCTTGGACGCGACGCTGACGAACATGGTGACCGGTGTCGGCGCGCCCTCGTAGACATCCGGCGCCCACTGGTGAAACGGCACCGCCGCAATCTTAAAGAACAGTCCGACCGCCACGAAGACGAACGCCAGAACCGGCAGCAATTGCAGCAGGAAGGGATCAAACGCTGGGGTCACAGATTGTGGATTATGCAAAAGAGAGGTGATGAAAGCATTCCGTTGCCCGAGCATTTCGCCGATGGTGTCAATATTTGTGGAGTCGCTCAGACCGTAAAGAAGAGAAAAGCCATAGGCCAGGATCCCCGAGCTGAATGCGCCTAGCAGTACGTATTTCAACGATGCTTCATTCGAACGCTTCTCGCGGCGCAGGAAGCCGGTGAGAACGTAGAAGCTGAGGGCCATAGTCTCGAGACCGAGGAACATGACAATGAGGTCAAAACCCGAGGCCATAAACATCATTCCGACGCAGGCAAACAGCAGAAGGGCGTAGTATTCGCCTTCCTGTTCTTGTTCAATTTCGAGGAATTTGACGGAGAGCAGAATCACCAAAGCGGTAGCAGCGAGAAAGAGCCCGGCAAAGAAAAGAAAGAAGGGATCGACGATGACGGAGTCGTGAAACCCGAGCAGCGAGCCATTCGCCCCTACCGGGACGCGCAGCTTCCAGACCGTGTAGGCGCTAAAAGCCGTTCCCGCCAGCGCCAACCCGGCGTTCAGATACCTTTCTTTTACACCGAGCGTGAAATCAATCAACAGGATGCCAAGACCAAAAAGCGTCAGCTCGACCTCGGGGAGAATGACGGCTCCGTCTCCCTGCAAGTAATCGGTCAGCGCGCTGAGAAAGGGAATGTGCATAGCCATCTGGCCGGCTTATTTCGCTTCCACCGCTGCCGGAACTACCGCCGGAGGCAATTTCGCGCGCTCCATTTGATAGAAGTTGGGATTCACCTGCTCGACGATTTTCTGCACCGGCTTTTCGATGAGCGAAAAAAATGGCTTTGGATAGATGCCGATCCAGAAAGCCATGAATACGAGCGGGACGAGCGTGGCCATTTCGCGTAGGTTCAAGTCCGGCAGATGTTCGTTGACGGGCAACGTCACCGGCCCGAACATCACGCGCTGGTAGAGCCATAGCAAGTAGGCCGCGCCGAGAATGACCCCGAGGGTGCCCCACGCCGCCCAGGCCTTGCTGACCTGAAACGCGCCTTGCAAGATGGTGAACTCCCCAATGAAGCCGTTCAGCAGCGGCATGCCCAGCGAGCTGAGGCTAATGATGAGATAAATCGCCGCGAAATTCGGCATGGGAGTAGCCAGTCCGCCGAATTCCGAAATCAAGCGCGTGTGCCGCCTCTCGTAGAGCACTCCAACGATCAGGAAGAGCGCGCCCGTGGAGATACCGTGGTTGATCTGTTGAAGCACACTTCCGGCCAGGCCATTCGGGGTGAGGGCGAAAATTCCCAGCGTGCAGAAGCCCAGATGGCTGACCGAACTGTAAGCGATCAGCCGCTTCATGTCTTTTTGCATAAGGCAAACCAGCGCGCCGTAAACGATGCCGATCAGCGAAAGCACGATGACAATCTTGATGATGTTGGAGCGCATGGCTCCATCGGCGGGAAGCAAGGGCAGTGAAAAGCGGATGAAGCCGTAGGTCCCCATCTTCAACAAAACGCCGGCCAGAATGACCGAGCCCGCTGTGGGCGCTTCGGTGTGCGCATCCGGCAGCCAGGTGTGGAACGGGAACATCGGCACTTTGATGGCAAATGCAAAGAAAAAGCCCCAGAAGAGCCAAACCTTCAGCGGATCGGAGAAGTGCTGTGCAGCGGCGAGGAGAGTCGGGACGTCAAAAGTGCGCGTCGCGCCCGGCGCCACTGGCGCATAGAAGTACAGCGCCAGGATCGCCAGCAGCATGACTACCGATCCCGCCAGGGTGTACAGAAAAAATTTGATGGCTGCGTACAACCGGCGGTCGCTTCCCCACGCTCCGATCAGGAAGTACATCGGAACGAGCATCACTTCCCAGAAAACGTAGAAGAGGAAGAAGTCGAGCGCGACGAAGACGCCGATCATGCCGGTCTGCAAGAGCAGCAGCAGAATGTAGTATTCCTTGGTCCGTTGATGGATAGCGCTCCAGGAAGAAAGGATGGCGATCATGCCCAGGAACGTGGTGAGCATGACGAGCAGCAGGCTGATGCCGTCGATCCCCAGGTGATACCTCGCACCAATGGAAGGAATCCAAGGAACGTTTTCCGGGAAGGAGAACTGCTCTAGTCCGGGCTTCCACCAGAAGACGAGCGGGAGCGACACCAGAAACCCGAGCATGCCGAAAATATTGCCGCCGATGCGGTGCGTCAGCTCCATTTCGCGAGGAACAAGCAGCAAAAGAATCGCGCCCGCGAGCGGCGTGAAGAGCACTACGCTCAAGATGTGATTTGCAAAAAAGTCCATGCTTCGCCTCTCAGCGCGCTCCGCGCAGCACTACATGGAGATGCTGTTGGTAATACGCCAGAAGAATGGCCAGCCCAACTAAAATCAACAGCGCATAGGTTGAAAACGTACCGGTCTGCAAGAAGCGGATAGGGAAACTCAGCAGCTGCGTGAACTTGGCACCGAAGTTGAGCAGCCCGTCGATGATCCATTTGTCCCACCACATGGAAAGCGTCGAACCAAAGCGGGCCAGCCAGCCCGTGCCATCCACGCCGACACCGTCGATGACTTTTGCGTCGATCTGACCGAGCAGCGTGCCCAGATCCTTGGTGCGGTTCACGAACAGGGCGTCGTAAATCTCGTCCACGTAATATTTGTGGAAGAGCACCCGATAGAATCCCTTCATTTTTCCGGCAACCAATTCGGGAGCGAAGCGCTTGGTGCGATAGAACTCATACGCCACCCAAATGCCGGCCACCGCAATGGCGATGGAGGCGAGCATCAGGAAATATTCCGTGGTCGAGCTCTCCTGAACGGCCTTCGCGGACTCCGTCGCTCCGGCGCTGGACATTACGGGTTCGAGGAACTTCTCGAACTGATTGCTTCCGAACAAGGATGCGGGCCAGCCGATCCATCCGCCAACCACGGAAAGCACCGCAAGAATCATCAGGGGGATGGTCATCGTTCGCGGCGATTCGTGAATGTGTTTTTGCGCGTGATTGTCGGCACGGGAATAGCCGAAAAACGTGAGGAACACCAATCGGAACATGTAAAACGCAGTCATGCCTGCGGTGATGAAACCGACGATCCACAGAGCAGGATGCCGCTCGAACGCGCGCCCGAGAATCTCATCCTTACTGAAAAACCCCGCAAGCGGGGGAATCCCGGCGATCGCCAGGGTAGCCACAAAGAAGGTCCGTGCCGTGACAGGAATTTCGCCCCACAGGCCGCCCATCTTTTGAATGTCTTGCTCGCCGGACATGGCGTGAATCACGCTGCCTGCGCCGAGGAACAAAAGCGCTTTGAAGAAGGCGTGCGTCATCAGGTGGAAAATGCCCGCGGCGAAAGCTCCCACCCCGAGCGCGAGAAACATGTAGCCGAGCTGGCTGATGGTGGAGTAGGCCAGAACTTTCTTGATGTCGTTTTGCACCAGCGCCATGGAGGCGGCAAAAATCGCCGTGACCACGCCGATCACGGCAACCACATCCATGGCCAGCGGCGCGAGCCGGTAGATGGCGTTCATCCGTACCACCATGTAAACGCCGGCGGTCACCATGGTGGCCGCGTGGATCAACGCGCTGACCGGAGTGGGTCCCTCCATCGCGTCGGGGAGCCACACGTACAGCGGAATCTGCGCGGACTTGCCCGTGGCGCCCACAAAGAGCAACAATGCAATCGTCGTCAGCACCGGCGCCCCCGCCGCAAGCGCATGCGCGCTTAGCGCGCCGTCCAGCGCCTGGAGGATTCCAGAATTGGCTGCGGTATCCGTAAGCCCCGCCGAAGTGAACCGGATCGTCGCGAAGGTCACCGCGGTCAGCAAAATGCCGAGGATGAATCCCGCGTCTCCGATGCGATTCACGATGAAGGCCTTTTTGCCGGCATCGGAAGCGGATTTCTTCAGGAAGTAGAACCCGATCAGCAAATAGCTGCACAGGCCCACGCCTTCCCAGCCCACGAACATGAGGAGCATGTTGTTCGCCAGGACCAGCGTGAGCATGGAGAACATGAACAGGTTCATGTACCCGAAGAAGCGGTAGTAGCCGCCTTCGTGGCCCATGTAGCCAATCGAGTAGACGTGAATCAGGAAGCCCACACCGGTGACGACGAGCACCATCACAGAAGAAAGTGGGTCGAGCAAGTATCCCCAGTCGGCGGTGAAGGGCACCACTTGCCCGCTACTGAGCAGCATCTGGCCGGGCGCAAGCCATTCGAAAAGAATGTGCTGCACGACGCGGTTCTCGGGAGGGGCGGACAACAATTGCGTGACTGCGCCCAACGCGTAAGCGAACGACACTCCCACGCTGCCGACGCAAAACAGACTTACGGCGCTTTTCCGAAGGCGCCGGCCCACCAATAGCATCAGCGACGCCGTCGCCAACGGAAACAGCGGGATCAGCCAGAGATGCTCGAGGAAGTAGCCCGTCGGCGTCATGCGATTTGTTTTCCCTGAGTCATGTCGTGGCGCGCCCCTACCACTTCAACAAGTCCATTTCGTCTTCAAGAACGGTTTCGCGGTTCCGGAAGAACGCGATGATGATTCCGAGCCCCACCGCGGCTTCGGCGGCGGCATCGGCGATGATGAACAGCGCGAAAACCTGCCCTGCGACGTCGCCGTACAAGCGCGAAAAGGCCACGAGATTGATGTTCACGGCGTTCAGAATCAGCTCGATGGACATCAGAATGACAATCACGTTGCGCCGCGTGACCACCCCGATCGCGCCGATAATGAAAAGCGCAAGGCCGAGAAAAAGATAATGTCCAATCGGAAGCATGAATGTTTATGTCCTTTTCTTTGCCATAACCACCGCACCGATCATGGCCACCAACAACAACACCGAAGCAATCTCGAACGGCAACAAGTAGGACGAGAACAAGCTCTTGGCCACCTCTTCTGAGTTCGGCGGCAATTTGTCGGCGGGTACCGCATTAAGGACCGGCACTCCCTGGCCGGGGATTTTCCTGCTCGACCACAGCATCAGGCCCACCTGCGCTGCCAGCGCCAGGGAGATGAGCAAGCCAACCCATTTTTGCCTCGCAAACTGCAACTGACGGACGGCCACATCCAGGTTCACGAGCATGATCACGAACACAAAAAGCACCATGATGCCGCCCACGTAGAGGATGATCTGCACGATGAAGAGAAATTCTGCGCGCAGTTCGAGGAAGATTCCCGCGGTTGCCAGCAGCGCAGTGATTAGGAAGATGGCGCTATGCACGGCATTGCGCCGCGTGACGGTCAATATCGCGCTGACCACGGCGACGCCGGCGAACAAATAAAAGATGGCTTGATCAAGCATAAGAATCCGGTGCGCGACTGGGCGCTTTCTGCGCCTCGCCCTTTTGGTCCAGGGCCAAAATGAACAGCGCAATGATCAGCGCCATAATGGATGCGGGGAGGGTGGCCAGCAGCAGCCGCCAGCCATTCAGGTGGTAATACACCCCTACGATCATGGCGATCCCGATCAGCAGCACGTTGATGATGGACAACGGAATCAGGAAATGCCAGCCGAGGCGCATCAGTTGATCGAAACGATAGCGCGGCAACGTGAAGCGCAGCCACATGAAGAAATAAATGTAGGCGCTGACTTTGAAAATGAACCAGAAGCCACCGTGAATGCCCGCGTAGAACGGCCTGACGGCGGCGGCCAGAGAGGGTTTCGCAATGGGCACTAGCACGGGCGAGGCCAGGACCGCCGCCACTGCAAAGCACAAGCCCGCAACCGCCAGCATGAACAGTTGCTGAACGCGCGCGGGCTGTTTTGGCGTGCGCATGAGGCAATAGACGCCAATCACCGCCGTTAAGAGCGGCGGAAAAAAATCAATGAAATTGAGCCAGCGCGTTTCCGAAAAAGGGCGCAGCCAGCCACCGAGGAATAGCGTCGTCGCCACGGAGGCGACAACGATCATGTTTGTGTATTCCGCGAGAAAATACAGCGACCAGCGAAAGCCGCTGAATTCCGTCATGTAACCGGCCACCAGTTCGGATTCCGCCTCGGGCAAATCGAAGGGCGCCCGATTCGTCTCGGCAATAGAGGCCACCAAGTAGGTGAAAAGCGCCACGGGCGCAAGCAATCCGAACCAAATGCCCTGGTTGCGCTGGGCTTCCACGATCGAAGTGACGTTCAAAGTGCCGGCAAAGAGCAGCCCGCACACCAGGGCCATGCCCGCCGCGGTTTCGTAGCTCACCAGTTGCGCGGAACTGCGCAGCGCGCCCATCAGGGAATAATGGCTGTTCGATGCCCAGCCTCCGAGCACGATGCCGAAGATGCCCATAGCGCTCACGCCGACCACAAAAAGAATTCCGACGTTGATGTCTTGTGCGATTTGGAAAGCGGGCCCAATCGCCAGACCGGCCATCGCCAGCAAAGCGGCTCCCACAGAAAGCACTGGCGCGAGCCAGAAAACGAGCTTGTCCGCGTCGTCGGGGATGATGTCTTCCTTGATGAGCAGCTTCACCGCGTCAGCAATGGGCTGTAGCAGGCCGTGTGGCCCCACGCGCATCGGTCCGAGCCGCGCCTGCATATCGGCCATGATTTTGCGCTCAACCAACACGACGTAGCCGACGATGAGCGGCAAGACCGCTACGATGGCCAGTCCGCAGACGAGCGGAGCCCAATACTGCTTCATGAATTCCATCGTGGCTTGCGTTACCTCTTGCATTTGTGACTTGTCACCCCGGCAGCTTGCCCGTTTTTCGAGTTCCCCACACTAGCGATCCACTTCTCCCAAAACAATGTCGAGCGTTCCGATGATCGCCACGACGTCGGCCACCAGGTGTCCCTTCACCATGTGGTCAAACGACTGCAGATTCACGAACGACGGTGGCCGGATGCGTACGCGATACGGCTGCACCGTTCCGTCGCTAATCACGTAGTAGCCCAACTCGCCCTTGGGCGCTTCGATGGAATGGTAGACTTCGCCCGGGGGCGGCTTCAGCACTTTGCCAACTTTTGCCATGATCGGCCCGGCGGGAATGTTTTCAATCGCCTGCAGACAAATCAACCGCGACTGCCGCATCTCTTCCATGCGCACCATATACCGGTCGTAGGTATCTCCCGTGGCGCCGACGGGGATTTCAAATTTGTACTGATCGTAGGCGGCGTAGGGCATCGCTTTGCGAATGTCCCACTTCACGCCGCTGGCCCGCAGCACGGGGCCGGTTGCACCCAAGGCGATAGCGTCGGCGGCCTGCAAAATCCCCACGCCTTTGGTGCGGCCCAACCAGATGCGGTTTTGCGTTAGCAGGTCTTCGTAATCCTTGATGCGCGGCTCGAAGGCTTTGCAAAAGCGCTCGACGTCTTTTTCCAGTGTGTCGTGCGCCTCATATTGCAGCCCGCCAATGCGAAACGCGTGCGTGGTCAGACGCGCTCCGCAATATTTTTCGAAAATTTTCAGGATCTCTTCCCGCTCGCGGAAGCAATAGAAGAGCGGTGTGAGCGCCCCGATGTCGAGCGCGTGCGTCCCGAGCCACAGGAGGTGGCTGGCAATCCGCTGCAGCTCCGTCAGGATGGTGCGAATCACACGCGCGCGCGGCGGCGCCTCCACCATCAGCAATTTCTCGACGGCTTCGCAGTAACCCAGGCCGTTGCTGACCGCAGCGACGTAATCCATGCGGTCGACATACGGCGCGAACTGCTGATAAGTACGGTTTTCGGCGATTTTCTCTACGCCCCGATGCAGGTAGCCAATCAGGCACTCGGAGCCGATCACGCGCTCGCCGTCGAGTTTGAGCTTCACGCGCAGCACGCCGTGCGTGGACGGGTGCTGCGGCCCCATGTTCAGGATGAGTTCGTCCGCGCCCAGCAGCGTTTGCTGCTTCTCTCCGGTTCCCGCGATGGTGTTGCTAGCCATGCCCGTTTATTGCCCGCCCGTCATTGCCCGCTTTCAATGCCCAGGTTTTCTTTCACCCAGCTGGTGTCCTGCTCGATGATGTCGTAGTCCTTCCGGAGCGGATAACCTTGCCACTCGTCGGGCAAAAGAATGCGCGTCAGATTGGGATGTCCAGCAAAAATGATCCCAAACATGTCGAACGCTTCACGCTCGAGCCAATTGGCTGTTGGCCAAACCCCGGCAACGCTGGGGACCTGTTCGCCATCGCCAGCCCTGGCCTTCACGCGCAAGCGTTCATTCTTTGCAAACGAATAAAGATTGAGCACTACGTCGAAGCGCTTCTCGCGCCTGGGCCAATCCACTGCCGTCAGGTCGGAAAGCAGGTCGAACTTTTCTTCGTCGCGCAAATACTGTGCGACTTCCGCCAGCCGCCCGCATTCCACCGTCAGAATCGCTTGCTTGCGGTCTTCGATCGCTTCCAGGAGCGCCGCTGCAAACTTGGCGCGAACTCGCCCGACCAGTTCATTGTTCAGCGGCGTCTGCAGCTGCACGGGAGGCTTCGGTGGCGGAGGCGCGGCAGGTTTCGGCGGTGCCGCAGCCGGCGGTGCCGCGGCGGGGGCCTTCGCTGGGGGGGTGGATGTGGGAGCGGAGCTGCCTGCGGGCTTGTCGCCCGCGGGCACGCCGGAAGGCTGTTGTTCCTTGGGTTCGTCGGCCATAGACCCTGAGTAATTGCGGCTCCGGCCCCTCCGCGAGCTGAAGTGCTAAGATGCCCACTCGTCGAAGAAAGGCCCGCGTGTCAAACGCGCGCGTTTCTAACACACGGCAAAAAACTAGTCAACGACAAGAACTTGGAATGCAAATCGGCAGCGCCCGAGCACATGCGCCTTCCGGCATCAAGCCCACTCGAGCGCGCCTTTCTTGTACAACCACACGTACCCGATTAGCAGAATCCCGAGGAACACGCACATGGAGACCAGCGCGAACAGCCCCATGTGGGTCAGCACCCACCCGCGGTACAAAATCGCCCAGGGAAACAGGAACATCGTCTCGACATCGAAGACGACAAATAACATGGCGATGATGTAAAACCGAACGGAGTATCGTCCACGCGCATGGCTCTCCGGTGCAATCCCGCATTCGTAAGGCTGCAGCTTCGGTCCGTAGGAGGTGGACGCCGGCCGGATGAGCTTGGCAAGAATGAGCGTCACCGCGGGAAACGCCACGACGAGCGCCGCATAGATCAGGACTGGAAGATATGCTCTGGGCACGTTCTCCTCATGCGCAGCATCCTATCACTAATTTCGATTCTTGGGAGTTGCTTACTTCTCGAAAAGCAGTTCGCCGGCGCGGCTGGTGGCTTTCACGACGGCTTTGATCAGCGTCACGCGTAGCTTGCCCTCTTCCAGTTCGAGTATTCCATCGATGGTGCAGCCTGCAGGGGTCGTGACTGCGTCCTTCAGGAGCGCCGGGTGATCCCCGGTTTCCAACACCACGCTCGCCGCCCCTTTCATGGTCTGCGCTGCCAGCAAGGTCGCCACATCCCGCGGCAAGCCCACCTTGACGCCGGCTTCCGCAAGCGATTCAAGGATGATGTAAGCGAACGCAGGGCCGCTTGCGGAAAGCCCCGTGACCGCGTCCATATTCTTTTCGTCCACCACTACGGTGCGCCCCACGGCGTTAAACATGGCTCGCGCTGTCTCCAGGTGCTCCGCTCCGGCATGGGCGCCGCGGCAAATCCCCGTCATGCCACAACCGACGGCCGAAGGCGTATTCGGCATCACGCGCACCGCGGGAACCTTCTTACCGAGATGTTCCTCGATGTAAGTGGTGGGCACAGAAGCCGCTACGGAAATCACCAATGTTTTCTCATTCAACTCCGGCGCAATTTCGTTCAATACCTCGGCGACTACTTTCGGCTTGACGCACAGCAACACAATGTCCGCGCCCGGCACCGCTTTGCGGTTCTCGGTCATCACCTGCACGCCAAGCTCTTTGGATAGCGCGGCAGCCTTTTCCGCGTGTGACACCGTCGCAGTCACGCGCTTCGGCGCGAAGAGCTCCTGCTTCAGGTACGCCCGCAGCAAGATGCCGCCCAATTTCCCGGCTCCCAAAACCGCCAGTTTCTTATCGGAAAGTTTTTGGGTCATGATTCAACATTCTTGACTTGATTCGATAATCGGTCAACCGAAGATTCGCGTATTCGCAAGAATTTGTGGACCTTAATCGTGTCGGGCGCCGTGAAGAACCTTTACGGCGTGGGGCAATAGGTGCGCTACGGCATCAAGCGACTCCGCGGCCCCTTTGGGGCTTCCCGGCAGGTTGACGATGAGCGTCTTGTTCCTCACCGCTGCCGTGCCGCGCGAAAGCACGGCCGTTGGGGTATGCTCCAGCCCCTTGCGGCGCATCTGTTCGGAGATTCCCGGCACAATCCGGTCAGCAACCGCCTGCGTCGCCTCGGGGGTATTGTCCCGCGGCCCGATGCCCGTTCCTCCGGTGGTGAGCAAAACATCCACGCGCCCTGAGTCTGCCAGCGACCGCAATTGTTCGCGAATCCCGGCGGGGTCGTCTGAAATCTGCGATGCCACGGTGACTTCCCAACCTAGCCCGCGGCAGGCGGCCACAACGGCCGGACCGGAACGGTCTTCGCGCTCGCCTTTGGCCACGCTATCGCTAATGGTGAGAACCCCTACGCGCATGAGGAGGGCTTCTAGTCTGGCGTCAGGGCGTGGCAACGGGGTCCTGGTCGCGATTGGCTTCGTCCATCAGCCGCATCGCTTCCATCAGCAGTCCCGTAGTGTTCTTGGTCGTGGTCGTGCGCTTCGAGGCGTTGGCCGCGTTGAAGTCGATCTCAAACTCTCCCGCGGTCCATAACACAATCTTATAAACCGCGTCATCGCCTTCCACTTTGCCGACTTTCGCATCGCGGCACTGGCCGCCGGCAAAGTAAAGCTCACCTTGGACACCGTTGTTGCGCACAGTCAAGCGGCAGGATTTTTGCCCCATTTCCAACGATTGCATTAGGTCGATCATGCTCATCTCTTCCAGCCGTCCCTGGATGACACCCGGGCGCGAAGCGCTCTTTTGCAGCTTTTCCAGGTGCAAGCGATCAATCACTTTCTTCGCAATTCTCACGAGATCCTTGACCAGGAACGGTTTGGTGATGAAATCCTCGACGCCGTCCACTAACGGCCTCAAACGTTCCTCAATGTCCGGGCGGCTGGCCATAAACAAAAAGGGAATGTGCCGCGTTGTATCGCGCGCGCGCAGCTTCTCAAAAAGTTGTCTCCCGTCCAGCACCGGCATTTTGTAATCGCAAAGAATCACATCCGGCGGAGAGTCAACCACCTTGAGCAAGGCGTCCGCGCCATCCTTGCACACCTCCACTAGACAAAAAGGATCAAGTCCTTTGACAATCAAATCGCGCACCAGCGGATTGTCCTCCGCCAGCAGCAATCTGACCGATTTGGCGATCGAAGTGGTCATCGCCCGCGCCCCTGCCGAGCCCCCGCCCGGCGGTAGTCCCCGCTGTTTCCACCCGTTTTCTCGACGAGCACGATATCCTTGATTTCCATCCCTTTATCGAGGGCTTTGCACATGTCGTAAACCGTGAGGGCTGCGGCAGCCACGGCAACCAGTGCTTCCATTTCCACACCCGTCTGCGCCGCCGTCGTCACTGCGGATCGCACTTCCACGCCATTCTTGCACAGCCGTGCGGTCACATCAATGTGCGTGAGGGGCAGAGGATGACAAAGAGGTATCCACTCCGCCGTCCGCTTGGCCGCCGCGATTCCTGCGATCCGCGCCACCTCCAAGGGGTCGCCCTTGGGATTTTTCAGCCGGCGAACCGCGTCGACCACGCGCGGTTTCATCTTTACGAAACCCTGGGCTGATGCGGTTCGCGTGGTCACCGCTTTAGCCGACACATCGACCATCCGCACCGCGCCCTTTGCGCCGTAGTGGGAGAGCTTGGCCATCTCCTCGTCTACACGACGTCCTTTCTTAGCAACACCGCAACACGCTCCCCCGCGGCAATCTCTTGGCCATCGGCGGGTACCAGGAGGAAGCAATTCGCTCCTGCCAGCGCCGCAATGTCACCCGACCCTTGCCATTTCAGGGCCTTTACTTCCGCTGTCGCGCCACGCCACTCGATGCGTGCCGGCAAAAAGTGGTCAAGGCCCGGCCTCTCGTTCAAGGCATCGGTCAGCCGCGCTTCCAGCAGCGCCAACGGACGGGCTTCCGCGCCGCTCAACAAATCGATCGCGGGAACCACAAACAATTGAAACGTGACCATCGTCGACACGGGATTCCCCGGCAGACCGAACACCGGCTTGTCCCGGCAAATCGCAAATACCGCGGGCTTCCCCGGCCGAATGGCTACGGCATCGAAGAAAAACTCCGCGCCTAGCGCCTTCAGCACGCCTTCCACGAGATCGTACTTCCCCATCGAAACGCCGCCGGTCAGTACCAGCGCGTCTTCGCTTAAGCCGCGCTCGATTTTTTCTCCGAGGTCCTCGATGCGGTCCGCGGCATTCCCCAAAACCACCGGCTCGCCTCCCGCAATTCGAACCTGCGCTGCGAGCGAGACGCTATTGCTGTTGCGAATCTGAAATGCTCCCGGTTGCTCATCGATGAGCACGACCTCGTCGCCGGTCGACAAAATCGCCACGCGAGGTCGTTTCGCGCACTGCAATTGCGTCGCTCCAACTTGCGCCGCCAGCGCCAACTCCGCAAACCCCAGACGCATTCCCGGCTTCAAGATGGTTTGCCCCGCTCGCGCCTCGCTTCCACGCGGCACAATGTTTTGCCCGGCCTGCGCCGCTCGTTCGAAGTGAACGAGATCGCCCGCCCGCTTGGTGTACTCGATCATCACCACGGCGTCCGCGCCCGGGGGCACCGCGGCGCCCGTCATGATCTGCACGCAGGTGCCGGCCGCCAGCGCCTCCCTAACCGTGTCCCCGGCTTTGATTTCTCCGGCGCACTCGAGCCGCGCCCCAGCCTGGACCTCTTTCGAACGCACGGCATAACCGTCGCGCGTGGAGCGGTCAAACGGCGGGTACTCGCGATCCGTCTTGACTTCTTCGGCCAGCACCAGTGCAAGTGCATCCCACACACTCACACTTGCGCTCGTGCGCGGGCCTCGCATCTTTGCAACCTGTTCGATTACTCTTCGGCGTGCTTCTTCAAAGGTGAGCATTCCAGGTTTACACAAGGCACCCGATAGAAAGGTGCCATCCGTCACGAGTCACAAATTACGAGTCTTCTCTCACAGCCATTTCGACAGCAATGTCCCTGCCGCCACAATCGTAGCGTCGCGATCGGGGCCCGTGGAAATCATGCCAATTTCCACCTGCAGAAAATCGGAAATGAAACCCAAATACTCCAGCGCCGCTTTCGGCAGCCTTTCCCCGTCCTTGGCACCATAAGTCGGAACGCACCACCCCGGAAGCGTCTTGTATTCGGGAGTAACGTGCTCGTACTGTTCCGCGAGCGCAGGCATCTCTTTTAGTGCCTTCCCTTTGTATTTGTAGCCCACGCAAACCTGAATCTCACGCTGCGTGTCAAAAACGTCGAGCTTTGTGATCACGAGCGAATCAATCCCATTGATCATCTTCGCGTACCGCAGCACCTGCAAATCCAGCCAGCCGCAGCGCCTTGGCCGGCCGGTTACCGCACCAAATTCATTCCCGCGGTCGCGCACTTCCTTGGCATCCAGGTCGGGCATTTCCGTCGGAAACGGTCCTCCGCCCACCCGCGTGGTGTAGGCCTTGGAAACTCCCAGCACATGCCTGATTTTTGTCGGCGGCACGCCCACGCCCGTCGCTGCGCCGCCGGAGGTCGCGCTCGACGACGTCACAAAAGGATAGGTCCCGTGGTCGATGTCGAGCATAGTCCCTTGCGCGCCTTCGAACAGCACGGACTTCCCTTCGTCGAGTGCGCCGTTGACCAGTTCCGCCGTATCGCAGATGTAGCCGCGAATTTTTTCTCCTAGCTTCAGCGTTTCTTCCACTTCATGCGAAAAGTCAATGTCTGCTCCGTAGGCGCCCTTTGCTAGCCGGTTCTTTTCCGCCACCACCTGCGCGGCCTTCTTGCGAAACAGTTCGGGCTCCAGCAAGTCGCAAACGCGCAGCCCGCGACGAGCCATCTTGTCTTCGTAGGCCGGGCCGATGCCGCGCGAGGTTGTGCCGATTTTGTTGGCGCCACGCGCTATTTCAGCCGCTTTATCCAGTTCTCGGTGGTAAGGAAAGATCAAGTGCGCACGATTGCTGATGTGCAACCGCCCGTTCACGTCCACGCCGGCGTTTGCAAGGGTTTCCATCTCGGCCACCAGCGCGGCAGGATCCACCACCACGCCTGTGCCGATGACCGCGTGCCGCTGCGGCCGCAAAATTCCGCAGGGGATGAGCTGCAGCACGAAGCGGTCTTTTCCGATGATGACGGTGTGCCCCGCGTTGTGGCCTCCGGCAACGCGTGCAATGTAGTCGAACGAGCCGGACAGATAGTCTACGACCTTGCCCTTGCCCTCATCACCCCATTGCGCGCCTACCACCACAACGGATTTCATTCTTTTTCCTTGTTCTCACGCTTTCCCGGTTCGCCGGGCACAACAGCGCTCACCAGGCCGCACCCTTCCCTCTCCGCAATGCCCTGAGAGGAATACGACTGGTGGGAAACGGCAGAAACAACAATTTAGAATCGTACGCTGGCCGGCGCGTCTGCGCAAGCGGCCCTTGACTTCAGCCGGCGGTACGACGGATCAGGCATGTCCGTTTGCATGATGCGAGATATTACCCTATTTAATTCACGGCAGAGTTGGAGCGGATTCTAGGAGCCGGGCCTCTGCCCGGAAAGGTCCTTGTAGCGGAAGCAGCTGACCAGATGATCGTTAACCATGCCGGTGGCCTGCATCAGCGCGTAGCAAATCGTCGAACCCACAAACCGGAATCCGCGCTTCTGCAAGTCATTGCTTAACGCATCGGATTGCGGCGTCTTTGGCGGCACTTGCTTGTGCGTCTTCCAGGCGTTCTGCCTTGGCCGACCGTCCACAAATCGCCAGACGTAGCGGTCAAACGATCCAAATTCTTCCTGCACTTTCAGAAAGGCCCGTGCATTCCCGATGGCCGCATCGATTTTCAGCTTGTTGCGGATAATGCCTGCATCCCGCAATAGCTCCCGCACTTTCTTTCTGTCATACCGCCCCACCTTCTCGGGATCGAATCCGTCAAACACCTCCCGGTACCGCGCGCGTTTCCGTAAAATCGTGTCCCAGCTCAATCCCGCCTGCGCACCCTCCAGAATCAAAAACTCAAACCATTTCCTTTCGTCGTGGACCGGCACACCCCAATCCGCGTCATGATAAGCGATGCTCAGCTCGTTTTGCGCCCAATGACAACGCACCAAATCGGTCTCGCTGGATTTCTTCATTTGCTCGTTCTCTCGCAGAGGGTAAGAAAGGTAGCGCCGCCTCATCCTAATGGCCGGCAGGACGCCAGACATAGTAATGGGTCCCGCCTACTTCCTGCCATCCATCGATCGCCTGCGGGGCGGACGAACTCTTCATTACCACGGCTTTCGCCCCAAGTTCCGAGAATTTGCGGAGAGCTTCTTCCTTTCTGGCGGGACCGGCGACCAAAAAGCTTAACTGATCCAGCTCCGAAACTTCCGCGATAATTTGCACTCGAGCCAAGTGTGCCCAGTACGCGCTCGGCCCCGTCCCGATCGCTCCCACGCGCGCACCGGGCGAAATTTTCATCTTGTGCAGGCCGACGGCAACTTGCCACGGCTCATCGGGCCGGTTCGCGAGAGTATCCCTCAAATCGCGTGCCACCGGCCAGGCCATTGCCAGGGCCAAGGCAAGAATCACCGCGGGAGCCGTGCGTTTTCGCACCGTTTCTGCCTTGCTCGCGGAAAATCGCGCGCTCGTTAAAACCCACACGAGCAGCATTACAGCAAACGGGCTCACATATCGTTGTTCAACCAGCACCAGCGCATACATTGTCAGCGCCGCGAGCGTAGGGAGCCACACCAGGCTCATTCGACCTCCTCCCCAATCCCATCCCCCCGCTTTCCCTACCTGCACGATCAGCGCAAGCAACACGACATACAGAGCGCCGCTCCTGGAAAACAGCTTCAAATATAAATTCGCGCTCCGGAACAAAACCCAGAGCTGTCTGTTCCACGAAAAATGCGGACGGATTCCCTCATACCAATAGGATGGGTCGTACCAGGGCGGATAGCTCCCGGCAATCGGCTGCGCGAACTCATAGATGGGAGGATTGGCGAGAACTTTTCGCGTCGGGTGCGCCGGACTCCCCGTTCCCGGCGGCTCGCCTTGCCAATGAAGGATGGGCGCTCCGCCCACGTACCGCGCGTAATTGAGCCTGCCAGCATCACCGAACGTTGCGCGGTGTTTGTCTTTCGAGAGCGCGATGACCAGCGGCGAAGCAAGCGACAGGAAAACCGCCAATGCAAAAGCAGACCGGGGCTGCCCGCCTAAATAAGATCCTCGCTTGCTTGCAAAAAGCAGGAATGCGCTGGCAAGAAATAAAAACGAAAGGGGAAACATGGCGGCTTTCGCCAGATACGCGAGGCCCAACACCAGCCCTAAAGCCGAGAAGAGAAGCCAGGTTCCTTTTCCCTGATAAATCCGTAGCAACAGCGCCGTTGCCACATAGATCAGCCCGGCCACGATAATGTCCGGATTCACCATCGCCAGGCCCAGCCAGAACTGACTGCTCCACAACAACAGCAGGTACCCCCAAATCCACACAATCCTTTCCGGCACCGGCCGCCCTTTCTCCAAACCGCCTTCTGTTCGCCGCGCCGCAAGTAACTCCTTCAAGAAAATCTCGAAGCAAAACAGGTCGCCCAGGTACAGCAGAAAGTTCACCATATGGACGAACGTAAATTCCCAATAGATCGCCGGGTGAAAAAGCCGCATGCCCACACTGAGCAGGAGGGGATAAAGCGGGCTCCAATATGCGTTCACCAGCGCGTGCCAACCCCCTTGCGCCGCTGCCTCCGCCATTTCGATGTACGAAATGCTGTCGGGATTCACTTCATTGCGGCGTGCCCACACCTCGAGCGCTCCCAGCGCGATGGCCAGGCACCAAAACAACAGCCGCAGGCGTAGCCCTGTGGGCGCTGCAATCAGCGGCCGTGCATTCGCCTGTCGCGCTTGCCCGCGTTCCAGGGGTTCCTCCGCGGACTCGATTTTCTTTGCATTTGGCAAGGTGCTCGCGTCGCCCTTGCCCGCAAGGATACGCAAAATGCGAGAGCCATGAAAAACAAAAAAAGTGGCGTCATCTCACAGGACGACGCCACCTGATTCTCTTTTGAGTTACGCGACGTGGCGGTCGAGCGCCTTGGTAATCTGTTCCTTTGGAACGGCTCCCACGATCTGCTCCACCACTTGCCCGTTCTTGAACACCAGCAACGTGGGGATTCCGCGAATGTTGTAGCGTCCCGCGGAATTCATCGCTTCATCCACGTTTAGCTTCATTACCTTCAGTTTGCCTTCGTAGTCATGCGCGATTTCCGCGACGGTGGGCGCCAGCATGTGACACGGCCGGCACCACTCGGCCCAGAAATCCACCATCACGGGTTTGGAGTTGCTCGCGGCCAAGACTTCCGTCTCGAAATTTCCGTCTGTCGCCGCTGGAATGGAATTGTCTGCCATAACTTTTATCCTCGGCGGCTTGCCTTTGGCATGCCGCCTGTCTCTCCTTTGTCAGTTTAGTTAGATGTTGCCGCAGGCTTTTGGTTTCTCCCTACCTCCCCAGGGTTCCCAGGGTCTGGCCCCGATTCCTGAGGATCTTGCATCGAGCTTTCCGTAGACTGTGTCGACTCCTGAGTGGCTGGCCTTGATTCTTTTTCTGGACCGAGCGGTTCGGCCGGTTGAAAAGCTTGCCCGTCCCCCGGCGTGGGCTGTCCCACCGCCCTGGCCGCTTTGCCTGCTCTCCGCCGTGGTCGGCCTTTGGCCCCCGCTTCTTTCTCTGCCGTCTCGACCTTTTCCGCCTTCGCAACCTCGCGCGTTGGCGCGAATCCGTGTGCCGCGCGCGCCACCTCGTACAGGGTGGCGTATTCCCCGGCCGGCCTTTTCCAGGAAAAATCCTTCGCCATTCCGTTCAGTTGGATGCGCTTCCAGTCCCGCTCGTCCATGTAATGATGCAACGCCTGCTGCACCGCGTACAAGAGCGCCTCACCGGAATATTCGTAAAACTTAAACCCCGTCCCCGTGCCGTGCTCCGCGTCAAACGGCTCGATGCTGTCGTCCAGCCCTCCCGTCGCTCGCACGATCGGCACCGTACCATATTTCAAGCTGTACATCTGATTCAGGCCCGACGGTTCATAGCGTGACGGCATCATGAACATGTCCGCGCCTGCTTCCACTTTGTGCGCCAGGACGTTGTCGTACGCAATCTTCAAGCCCACGCGCCCCGGATACGCTGCCGCCAGCGCACTGAACAGCTTTTCATATTTGCGGTCGCCCGTTCCCAACACCACCAGCATCAAATCTTCCTTCATCAATTCGTGCGCCTGCTCCGCGATCAGATCAAACCCCTTTTGGTCCACGAAGCGCGACACAATTCCGATGACTGGCCGCTTGAGGTGCTCGAGCGGCAGCGCGAATACCTCGAGCAAATCCTGCTTGCAAACTTGCTTGCCGCTCAAATCCTCGGCTGAATAATTCGCCGCAATCAGCTCGTCTTTCGCGGGATCCCACGCCGTGTAATCTACGCCATTTAAGATTCCAACGAGCCGGTCGGCTCGCTTTCGCACCACACCGTCCAGTCCATGACCAAATTCCTTTGTCTGAATCTCCTGCGCGTACTTCCGGCTCACCGTGGTCAAATAATCCGAGTAAACCAGTCCGCCTTTCAAGAAGTTCACGCTGTCGTAAAACTCGATTCCCTCGGGATTAAACAGCCTAGGCGGCAGCCCCACACGCTCCAACACATCCCTCCGAAACTGTCCGTGATAGCCCATATTGTGAATCGTAAAGACCACCGGGATGTTCTTTAGCAGTGGATCTTCACTGTACGACGTCCGCAGCAGCACCGGCACCAGCGCCGTCTGCCAGTCGTGGCAGTGAAACACGTCCGCGGGCCAAATCTGTTTCGCTACCTCGATCGCCGCACGGCAAAACTCTGCATAACGCTCCGCGTTGTCCGGAAAATCTTTTCCGCCGCTTCCGTACAGCCCTTCGCGGTCAAAATAGGCGGGATCATCCACGAAGAAGTACCGTACTCCGCCGAGTGCCGGGCCGTCCGCAATCGCGGGAAAGCGCAGCCGCGCGCCGCCCATGGGAATCGTCAGGCTCGGGATCACCACCGCCGCCGCTTCGGTCCCGCGGTAGCGCGGCAGGACCACGGCCACTTCATGGCCCTCGGCCACCAGCGCCTTCGGCAGTGCCTCCACCACGTCCGCTAGGCCGCCCGTCTTCGAAAACGGCAGCCCTTCCGATGCCACAAACAAAATTCTCATGGACAGTCCGTTTGCTGGATGCCCATCCATTCTACGCTATGGGCGGGCCCACGGTCCCGCTACCGCCGACGGCGCCTCGACGCCGCCCACCTTGCCATTGTCAATCCGAACGGAGCAGGCGACGCCTCTTCGCGCGTGTTGGCTCTGGCAAACGCAACGGCCTGCGAACGCGAGGAATCTGTTTTATGCCCCAGCCCTTCTTCGAGATTCCGTCGACCAATTTCCACGATTCTTCACGACGACGCCGCAGACGACTTCTTCGGATGATATGTTCCGGGAATCGCCCGCAAGGAAATCGCCAGTCGGTTCCACGAATTGATCGCCACCACTGCTAACGTCAAATCCAGCAGTTCTTTTTCGCCGAAGTGCTTGCGCACCTGCTCATACACCTCATCCGGGACGTGCGTGTGCGACACCAGCGTTACCGCCTCGGTCCATTCCAGCCCTGCGCGCTCCCGCTCGCTGTAGAACGGCGTCTCGCGCCATGCGTTCAACGCATAGAGGCGTTGCTCGGTCTCGCCCAGCGCCCGCGCGTCCTTCGAATGCATGTCGATACAGTATGCGCAGCCATTGATCTGAGACGCCCGCATTTTTACCAGCTCGAGCAGCTTCGGCTCCAGCCCGCACTCGTGCACGTATTTCTCCAGCGCGAGCATCGCCCGCAGCGGCTCCTCGCGAAATTTGTCGTGATAGTCAATTCTCATTTTCATGTCTTGTCTTCCTCCCGGGTTCTCTAACCTCTGGCTTCTATCCTGCGATCTCTGCCTTCACAGATGTCCGCACCGCCGCAGCTAAAAAGCCAAGCTCCAGCAAAGCGCTCGCCCAATTTGGCCGGGGGACTGTCCGCGCCTTAGACTGCGACACCATCACAAAGAGATTACCAAAACGAGAACGGCCGCGCTGGTTTGAGGCCGTTTTCACCTTAGCTGTCTTCGAAGCCTAGAAATTGACTTTCATCCCGAGCTGCAGGATCCGCGGATCGCGCGTCGAGGTCACCTTGTTATAGAACGAGGAAATAAGGCTTGTCGAGAAGCAGCAAATGGGATTGGTATGGTTGAACGTGTTGAAAGTGTCGAAGCGCAATTGGCCGGTAAAGCGCTCGGTGAACTTCATGTTCTTGAATAGAGAAAGGTCGGTGCGCCAGAAGCCTGGGCCGCGGATGGCGCCAGGACGCTCGTTTGTTTCCGTTGTTTGCGTGGCAGGCGACGCAGCGAACGCGGACGCATTGAACCCAACTCGCGTAGGTATTTGGAGGGTTGGCGTTGGGGTTGTCGACCTGATCGGGACGGCAGCCCAGAGGCGAGGCACCGAGCAGGCAGTCTGAGCCAGTCAGGTCGTTGCAGGCAACTCCGGTCCCGAAACAAATACCGTTGCCCAGCACGGCGGTCAGGGGAGCCTGGTCTGGAAGGTTTGGACTCCGGAGACTTCCCAGCCGCCCACGAAATGGCCTACCAGCCCCTGCTGCGTACGGTAGAAGGGGAAGTCATAGATCGCCGTCAGAACGTGCCGGCGGTCCGCAATCGTGGAACCGTAGTTGCCACGGAAATCGCCGGTGACCTGAGGAAGCGCCGCGCCTCCTGTGCTGCGATCCGCTGGATCGGTGGTCAAACCTTCGACCAGGTGTAGGAAGTGTTGACAAGTGAGTTGCCAGAGGAACGCTTCTGCAACTGCGCTTGCAAGGAGTGGTAATTGGAGGTGGAGGAATCAATGAAGAACAGCCCCGGTCCCCCCCGGCCCGTATCCCGTGTAGGGACGAAGTACATTGAGCTGGTTCGATTTTCTCTCGGAATCCTGGCCAAGTCCCTGAAGCACCCTGCTGGTAAACTGTTTTCCCCATGCCTCGCCAACTCCTTGGTCAGCATTTTCTCGCCGATCTTGACTGGCGCGAGCAGATCGCCCGCGCTATTCGCGTCTCCCGGCATTCCACCGTGCCGTTGCCTGCTGACGACCAACACTGCTGGATCGAGATTGGCGCAGGACACGGCGAAATGACCCGCCATCTGCTCGCGAGCGGCAGCCCGGTAACGGCCATCGAGTTGGATCCCAGCCTCGCCTGCTCGCTTCGCCACATGGCGAAAGAATTTCCTAACCTGACGGTCGCCTCCGGCGACATTCTCAAAACCGATCTCGCTGTGCTCGCTTCCGGCCGCCGCATCCGCATTTACGGCAATCTTCCCTTCTACATCACTTCGCCGATTCTGCATCACCTCTTCACCTTCGCAGCGCTCATCGACGAAATGCATCTCGTAATCCAGAGGGAAGTTGCCGCGCGCCTCGGCGCCGCGCCCGGCACGCGCGACTATGGTTATCTTTCCGTCGTCACGCAGTTCTACACGCGCCCGGAAATCGTCTTCGAGATTCCTTGCGAAGCGTTCCAGCCTCCGCCGGAAGTGACCTCCGCGCTCATCACGCTGCGCCTTCCCGGCGAACGGGCCAAGCTCGCCCTCAAGGACGAGACTCGCTTTCTGAATTTTGTGAAGTTGTCTTTTTCGCAGAAGCGCAAAACGCTGGTGAACAACCTGCGATCTCTGGTGCAACCCGAAGAAACTCGCGGAGCGCTTGCCTCGTTAAATCTTCGCCCCGACGCCCGCGCGGAGCAGCTTCCCGTGGCGCAGCTCGCCGCCCTTCATGCTTTGGTGGAGGGTTTCTGATGCCCGCTGGTCGATGAGGGTCGAAGTCGGCGGCTAATTTTTGTCATTCCGGACGCCTGATTCTCGAGCGAGGAAATCTACTGTGTCTTCGTCAAGGGCAAGAGCAATGCCCTCGGCGCTTTGCGGTTTCGCGCGGTTACAAAACTGTTTCGGATTCTTTCTTCAGTGCCGCCACCACCCGATCGGGATAGTCGCTCATGATTCCCTGAACGCCTGCTTCGATCAGCAGGCGCATGTGCGCCGGCTGATTGATGGTCCAGCAGACAACCTGCAAATCCTTCTTGCGCGCCTGCTCCAGTAGGGCAGGCGTAACCAGGTCTCCCCGCACCGCCAGTTGCCGCGCGCCAATTTCCACGGCCTTCTCTACGGGTTTTTCGAGTTGCCCGTCATACAGCAATCCAGTCATCACCGTGGGCTCGATGCTGTGCACATTCAGTACCATGGATGCGTCAAAGGAGATGAGCACCGCGCGCGGAATTTCTCCCGATTCGCGCAATGCCGCGATTACGGCATGCTCCCCGCCCCAGGCTCCGCTGGGTTTCATCTCGAGGTAAAACACCACGTCATTTTTCTTGGAAAACTGCAGGATCTCTTCTAGCGTGGGGATGCGCTCACCGGAAAACTCGCTCCCGAACCAAGAGCCGGCGTCGAGTTCGCGCAATTCCACAAGCGTCAGGTCGTGCACCGATCCGCGCCCGTTGGTGGTGCGATTCACCGTGCCGTCATGGATAGCCACGAAATGCGCGTCGCGCGAGAGCTGCAAATCGGTTTCGATAAACGTCGCCCCCTGCGCCACCGCCTTGCGGAACGCCGCCATCGTGTTTTCCGGGGCGTGCCCGGAAGCTCCGCGGTGTGCAATCACCAACATTCCGATCTAATCTCCGGTCCTGTCTTGGCGTGTTATCTTGGTTCCTGCTCTTCCAAAAAGCTTTTCGTCCCAACACGCCTCTTCCAGAAAAGTTTCTGTGTCTGGAGCGAATTTCTCTTTCCAAATATCATGTTAGCATTCGCACAGAGCTTTTTTCATGCAGCCCTCAGCCCTGCATCTTGAATCTAACTGCTGGTAGTCAAGAACGGAGTGGACGAGGAGGGTAACCATGAAAAAGCAGGTTAGGTCCCTGTTCGTATCGCTATTGTTCGTTTCACCGGTTGCGGCCGCGCCTCGTGCAGAAGCCGCGCCCCCGCAAGAAAACAAACGCCAGCGCAGTGACGAGAAATACCGGGAGAGATTGGCTAAGCAAGTCCGCCACCAATTGGTCATGCTGCCCTGGTACTCGGTGTTCGATAATCTCGCTTTTCGCATCGACCGAGATAAAGTCACGTTGCTTGGCCAAGTGACCCGGCCGGTCCTGAAATCGGACGCCGAGACGGCGGTGAAACGTATCGAAGGCGTGGCTTCGGTTAAGAATGATATTGAGGTTCTACCGCTATCGCCGATGGATGATCAATTGCGTCGCGCGGTGTTTCGTGCGATTTACGGCGAACCTGGCATGCAGCGATACGCGAATCAACCTATTCCAGCCATTCACATCATCGTGAAGAACGGCAACGTCACGCTGGAGGGCGTGGTTGACGGCGAGATGGACAGAAATCTCGCAAACTTGCGCGCGAATCAGGTTCCCAACGTGTTTTCCGTGAAGAATAATTTGGTGGTGGCGGCGAATTCAAAGAAACACACTTAACATTTCGCCGGGGAATTCGCCTCGACACCACAAGCCGATAAGAAACACGCCGGATCGAGGAAGCGCCGACGCCGCTTCTCTGCGACTCGGATGGGTTCAGGCAGATGTTCAGCGTATTGAACAAATGCGGGTCAGCGGAACTTTTCGGACCTAAGCTAGGAAGTGCAAACTTCTCAACTCTAGCCTTTGGCGGACGTTTTCGCGGATCCTCTACCTGTTTGACTGCGGAGGGCTTCCCAGGGAGCATGTTGGAATGGATATCGAATGGCCTTTTTGGACCGCCAACGGGCCCCGGTAGAACCCAAAGTAGAAAGGACTGACCAGCATCATGGCAACCGCTACCATCCGGCCGCTGCCACTTCCCTTCTCCAACCGCATCGTACCGGTCAATGCGGCTCCTCGGGACTTTGACCCGGAAGGCGATCTGCCGGAAGGATTCCTTGCCTTCCTTGCCCCGTTGCACGCGGCGATAACGCTGCGCCAGAGGGCGCTAGTGGCGCGCCGCGAAAATACCCTGGCGGAAGCACACGCGGGAAAGCTTCCTTCCTACGTGCCGCCATCGGTTGCGACGATGAGTTCGTGGAAGATCGAACTGCCGGCGTGGTGCGCGGACCAGCGCAATCAAATGACAGGTCCGGCAGACGACGCGGAACTCGTGGTGAAAATGGTCAATTCCGGCGCGCCGGGCGTGATGCTGGACCTGGAAGACTCGACGGCGAACACGTGGGAACACAACGCGCAGGGCATCAAAAACATTCATGAAGCGCTAGCGGGACAGCTGACCTACTTCGACCGCAAGCGCAATAACACCGTCGCGATCCATCCAAGCTCTACGGTCATTTTCACGCGGCCGCGCGGCTTGCACCTCCATCAGGCCGGAGTTTTGCGCGGTGAACTGTTGCCCGCCTCTGTCTTTGACGTGGCCATGGTCGCGTATCAACTGGATTTCAACGCGCTGAAGCATCCGCTGTGCATCTATATCCCCAAATCCGAATCGGCGGACGAAGCGCTGTGGTGGCGTGATCTCTTCCAGATGGTGGCCCTGCTGAAAGGGCTGCCGAAGAACGCTATCAAGTGCATGGCGCTGGTCGAGTCACATCCCCTCGCATTTCAGATGGAAGAGTTCGCCTGGAATCTGCGGGAGCATATTGTCGGACTGAACCTCGGGCGCTGGGACTACATGGCCAGCCTGATCCACTTCAACCTGGAGGATCCTGAGTGGGTGCTGCCGGACCGCAACACGATTCCTCACAACGTCGCGTTTTTCCAAAACCTGCGCAATTTGATTCCGGAGATTTGCCACAAGCACGGAATGTTGGCAATTGGCGGAATGACGGCCCTCTATCCGAGTCGCGAAGACCCAGAGCTGAACAGGCGCGCTCTGAAAGTGCTCGCCGGGGACAAGAAGAACGAGTCGAATTCGCTGATGGACGGTGCGTGGACGGGCCATCCCGACCAAAACGAAATTGCCGTGAGCCAGTTCCCTGCCCCCAACCAGTTGCAGGCGCGGCCGGTGAACGCCAACACGCATCCGGATTTGCGGCCGCTGCCGGAGGGCGTGGGCAAGCGGACGCTGGCGGGAACGCGCCGGGCCATTGGCACGGTGATTCGGTACCGCAACGGCGTTCTCCGCGGGAAAGGCGCAAGTTTGCTCGATGGCTACATGGAAGACTTGGCGACAGACCGGATTTACCGCCTGATGATCGCGCAGCGCATACGGCATTCGCGCCAAGCCGAAATTCTTGATGACAGCGGCACCGCGGTGGCACACACGCCGGAATTGATCAGCCGGCTCTTCGACGAGGAGCTCGACCGGCTGCTTCAAGAACAGAAGAGCGACGATCCTCAAACAGCGGCGACGCTTCGCGAAGCGCGCCGGATCAGTGAAGAGATGATTCGTCGGGAAGAGTTCGATCCGAGGTGAGGAAACGGTTTTTGGAAATTAGTTTCTCGTTCTAGGTATTTTATATTTCCGGGTGGTTGCACTCGACAGTGATTTGATTCGGTTCCGCAGAACTGCTCCGGCAGTCTCCAGGAGATCAATAAGCAGGATGCGGTCACATTGCCGCCCATGGAGGTAACGGGGCCAATAGCAAAGCGTATGGACCAACGGAAACGGCAAAACACCCTTGGCGATTAACCGCCGCCGGCGCGCTCATTGACACCGGCGGGATCCTCGCGCTACTGGATTCGCGCGACCCCTGGCACAACCTCTGCAAAGGTGTCTTCCGTCAGTTGCGAATGCCGCTGCTTACCTCCGAAGCAGTGCTCACCGAATTATTCCACTTTACCGGCGCAAATCGAGGGGCCATGGAGGCAGCTTGGAAATTCGTAAGGTCGGGAGCCGTTGTAGTCGGAACGGTTCCGGATGCCGAGTCAGACACCCCCCGCGGAGCGGGTGGCTTGGTGAGTGGGGCCGCCTCAAAGGCGGTTGTCCCGTTGGTTGAGGCGTCGCGCTAAGGCGCGCCTTCGTGGATGAGTTTAGAAACTGCCGCTGTTACCATCCGCGGCCTCTTGTTCGCGGATGTATTTGCGGACTTGCTCCAACTCAAAGCCCACTGTGGACACTGCGTATCCACGGGCCCAGAAGTGCTCGCCCGTGAAATTCCGCTCTTTGCCACACAAGCAGGCCATCGCTCTGGTCTCACTGGTCGAACCAGTGGCTTACCTAAAATCTGAGTTAGCACAATTACATTCGTTGATGTTGAAATGTTGGGATCGGCCGATGGATTTTGCCGATGCGACGCTAGTTCATCTTGCAAACAGGGAATCGCTCAGTGCTATTCTCACCATGGACCAAGCAGATTTTGCAACCTACCGTCTTGCGGGAAAGAAGCGATTCCACGTTCTGCCGATAGATCAGCCTTAGCTCGTCGGTTCTCTTGGCTGTCATTTTCCGATGTGGGACAGGTCGCGGTTATTTGCAGCGGCACGCTTCTGATTCCGAAATCAATACTAACGATGGTGGCAAAGTTGAAAACGGCGCACAGCCCGAAAATAGGTTGAGGCAAACGGCTGGCGCGTGGCAGCGCATGCACCATGATGGCGAAGTAGCAAACGAACACCAGGATGAGCCATCTCGGCTTTCGACGATCTGGCCCTCCGGAATTTGAGGCCGCTTCTGTAGTGCCCTATGCGCGCGGGAACATTTGGCCGTCGGCGTAGAAGTAGTCGCAGTTCGAATCGGCCGGCCTTGCCGGGAGCGCGTAACTGACGGAGGTGGAATTCTTCATGACCGCGGCGAACGCAGACTGGAAACCGTCCATATCTGCTTGCGTGCCAACCGAGATGCGCAGATGGGTGGGCCAAGCCGGCCAGATGCGGCCGATAAACACCTTCTTAGCAGCCAGCGCGTCAATCACCTGCTTTGCGGGACGCCTGGCGTCCAGCATGAAGAAGTTGGCCTGTGACGGCGTGAAAGAATACCCCTGACTGCTGAGCCAATCGAAGGTTTTCTGGCGAATGGTAGTGTTGACGAGTTTGCGCTCGCGGACCAAATGCTCGTGCTTGAGGCTGGCGGACGCGGCGACCAGCGCGGTGACGGGCATGGCGCTTCCGCCGCCCTGCGGGACCAGTTTCTCGAGCAAATCGGGTCGAGCGATGGCCGCGCCGCAGCGCAGGCCGGCCATGCCGTAAATCTTTGAGAAGGTGCGCAGCACAATGATGTCCTGGCCGGCTTTCACCAGGTCGATGGCCGTGGCGGCCAGGTCTGCAAAATGAATGTACGCTTCGTCGACCAGCACGACGGAGCCCTTCGGTTTTTGGGCCAGCAATTCTTCGATGGCGGAGTGCGGCGTGAGCGTGCCGGTGGGGTTGTTCGGCGTGCAAACGTAGAAAAGGCCGGCGTCGGGCGCGGCTGCAAGCATGGCCGGAATGTCGTGCGCGTAGGATTTCGTGAGCGCGGTCTTGGCCACGCGCGCACCCGAGAATTTGGACGAGTGCATTCCGGATTCATAGCCGGGGTCGGCGGTGACGTAGCTGCGGCTGGGCGAAGTAAACGCCATCACGGAAAAATGTAGTGGCTCGCTCGAGCCCGGGAACATCGCGACGTTTTCCGGTTTTACACCGACCGAGTCTGCCAACGATTTCGCGAGCTCATCCTTTAGCCACCAGCAATAGCGCCCGCCCTCCGGGATGATTTCGCTGAGCGCTTTTCTCGCCAGGTCACACGGCCCCAGAGGATTCTCGTTGGCGTTGATGACCACAGAGCCGGGAGGAAAATGCTGCAGATCCCGGTCGACGGCCGCAGCGGCGAGCAGAGGCTCATTCACGATACGAAAAGCGGAGACGGCCGCGGCTGCAGCGGACCATTGGAGGAATGCCCGGCGCGAACCGTTCTGAAGGGTCGGTCTCTGACTCATGTGAACCTCCTTGGATCGGGAGAAATTGCATTTGGCGCCCACCACTATAGCACCGAAAGGGGGGTGGGGAGCACGCTCAAGAAGAGCCTTCCTCGGTAGGCCATAAGGCCGGCGCACCGAGGTGGTAAAGGAGAAACGATTTGGCGGCGCATACCGGATAGAACGCCAGCTCGCCCTGGTCTAAACTGTGCGTCTGGCGCTTTCGATTAGCTGCCACTGAGGAATGCCGTGGCCGAACCGGCTCGAAAAACATCGGCGGCTCACCCCGTCGAGGAACGCATCGCCGCGCTGGATTGGGCGGCGGCGAGGACTTCCCTTTCCGAGCGCGGTTATGCCCTAACGGCGCCGATTCTTGCGCCCGAGGAATGCGCCTCGCTCGCGGCGATGTACGCCGAGGCAACCCGGTTCCGCAGCCAAATCGTGATGGAGCGCTACCGTTTCGGCGTCGGAGATTACAAATACTTTGGCGATCCGCTGCCGGAAATCGTCTCCTCGCTCCGAACCAGCGCTTATCCGCATCTCGCCAAACTCGCCAACCAGTGGGCGGAAAATCTCGGAGACCAGAGCCCAGGTTTTCCCGCTGAGCATAAGGCGTTTTTGAAGATTTGTCACAAAGCTGGGCAGATCAAGCCCACGCCGTTGCTGCTGCACTACGAAGCGGGCGGATACAACTGCCTGCATCAGGATATTTACGGCGAAGTCGCTTTTCCGTTGCAGATGGTTTTCTTGCTTGGGCAGCCAGGCCGCGACTGGGAAGGCGGGGAGTTTCTTCTGGTGGAACAGCAACCACGGGCGCAATCCAAAGCCGAAGTGGTGCATGCCGATCAAGGGCAAGCGATTGTCTTCACGACGCGCTACCGCCCGGTGCGCGGCGCGCGCGGCTATTATCGTGTAAGCATGAAGCACGGAGTCAGCCGCGTGCATCGCGGCACGCGTTACACGCTGGGAATCATTTTTCACGATGCGAAATAATGGGCTCGGACCGCGGCGCTTATCCCAAGAATCTGAGGCAGAAAAGGCGACCCCTCCGCCACCGGCCGCGGGGGAACGACGGCCCGCGAGTCGGGATGACGATCCGGGTGACCGCAGGGTAGGTCCGGAATCCTATTCGTGGCCACCGGCCAACTCGCGAACAATAGCGCCAACGAAATTCTTGGCATCGCCAAAGAGCATAAGCGTTTTGTCCATGTAATAGAGCGGGTTTTCAATTCCCGCGAAGCCGGCGCCCATGCTGCGCTTGATCACCATCACCGTGCGCGCCTTGTCCACGTCGAGGATGGGCATGCCAAAAATCGGGCTGGAGTGATCCGTGCGTGCGGCGGGATTCGTGACGTCGTTTGCGCCAATGACCAGTGCGACGTCGGTCTGCGGGAACTCACCGTTGATCTCATCCATATCGAGAAGTTTGTCGTAGGGAATGTCGGCTTCGGCAAGCAGCACGTTCATATGGCCCGGCATGCGTCCGGCCACGGGATGGATCCCGAATTTCACATCAATGCCGCGTTTGGTGAGCGCGTCGTAAAGTTCGCGCACTTTGTGTTGCGCCTGGGCCACGGCCATGCCGTATCCGGGAACAACGACGACTTTGTTGGCGGCCGCAAGAATCGCAGCGGCTTCTTCGGGCGTGGCGCTGCGCACGCTGCGCGCCTGCTCCGCGCCGCCCGCGGCGCCGGAAGCTTGCTCCTGACCGAAGGCGCCGAAGAGCACATTGGCGAAGGAGCGGTTCATGGCCTTGGACATGTTGACGGACAGAATGAAGCCCGAAGCCCCGTCGAGCGCGCCGGCAATGATCAGCAGTTTGCTTTGCAAAACGAAACCCATCGCGGCCGCGGAAAGACCAGCATAGGAATTCAGAAGAGAAATGACCGTCGGCATGTCCGCGCCGCCGATGGGGATAATCATCATCACCCCGAAAACGAGCGGTATCGCGACGATTACCGGAAACAGTTGCATTTTCTCGGGATGCATCACCAGCGCCACCGCAACAGCAACAGCCACCGCGAGCAAGCCAAGGTTGACAAAGTTTTGCCCTTTGTAGGTTAACGGTCGCTGCGGAAGGATTTCCTGCAGTTTTCCCGCGGCCATCAAGCTACCCGTGAACGTGAGCGATCCCAAAATAATTTCCATTGAGAGAACGCTCATCATGAACGGCGGCACGTCGGGCGTTCGTAGATAATATTCGGCCGTGCCGACAAGCGTCACGCACAGCGCGCCGAACGCGTGGCTCAGCGCGGTCCGCTGCGGGACCGCCGTCATGGCCACTTCCCCGAGCGGCACGCCGATGATGGAGCCAAGAACGAGCGCGATCGCAATCCATTTGTACTCGACGATCCCGTGGTACATCAGCGTGCCCACAACAGCCAGGAGCATGCCGACTTCGCCCGCGAAGACGCCACGGCGCGCGGTAGCCGGAGAACTAAGCCACTTCAGCGAAAGAATGAAAAGCGCCGTGGCAATTAGGTATGTGGCTTCGATGATATGTTCGGTGGGCACGCCGGTTATTGCTTTCTTGGCCCACTGGCCTTGAACATGCGCAGCATGCGGTCGGTGATGAGGAAACCACCCACGATGTTGCTGGTGGCGGCGACAATGGCGATGGTGCCGAGAACTTTGGCGAGCAGCGCGCGATGCTCGTGAGATTCGCCGGCCAGGATGATCGCTCCGACCACCGCGATGGCATCGAGCGCGTTGGTCAGGGACATCAACGGCGTGTGCAGCAAAGGCGAAACGCGGCGGATCACTTCAAATCCGATAAACGCGGCCAACATGAAAACGTAGAGGCTGGTCAGCAAGTCCAGCTTCATGATTTCGCGACCTCCTTGGACGCCGCCGGCAAGGCCGGAAGCGAAAAGAATTCCCGCACGCGCGCGTTGAAGACTTCGCCATCCTTGGTGAGCAGCGTCTCGCGGACAATTTCGTCTTCCAGGTTCAGTTGCAGCCTGCCGTCCCTGACAAGATGCAGCAGAAACGCGCTGAGGTTTCGCGCATACATCTGGCTGGCGTGGTAAGGCACGCTGCTGGCCAAATTGAATGTTCCGATGATGGTGACGCCGTGTTCCACAACGGTCTCAGCCGCTTTGGTCAGCTCGCAATTCCCGCCGCGCTCGCTGGCGAGGTCCACGATTACGGAACCCGGAGCCATGCTCGCCACCATGTCCTTGGTTACCAGCAGCGGCGGCTTTTTCCCCGGGATGACTGCGGCGGTGATGACCACGACGCTGTCCGCAACGGCTTTTCCGAGAAGCTCGCGCTGGCGCTGGTAAAAAGCTTCGTCCTGCGCGCGTGCATAGCCACGCGAATCCTGCGCGTCTTTCGCCTCGATGGGAAGCTCGACAAACCGCCCACCGAGACTTTGCACCTGTTCCTTGGCGACAGGCCGCAAGTCGTACGCCGAAGCGACCGCGCCGAGTCGCCGCGCCGTGGAAATCGCCTGCAAGCCGGCCACGCCCGCGCCGATAATGAACACTCGTGCGGGAGTGATGGTTCCCGCGGCGGTCGTCAGCATCGGGAAAATGCGCGGCAATTTATCCGCGGCAAGGACCACGGCCTTATAGCCACAAATCGTGGCCATCGAGGAAAGCGCGTCCATGCTTTGCGCGCGCGTGCTGCGCGGCATCAGCTCCACGGACAAGGCAGTCACGCCGCTGGACGCGATTTCCCGAATGGTCTCAATCGAGCCTAGCGGCCGCAAAAATCCGATCAGCACCTGGCCTTTGCGGTACAGCGGAACATCGGCTTTACCCGTTTTGTCATTCGAGCCGTAACACAGCACTTGCACGACGATGTCGGCGGCGCGAAAGACGTCAGCGCGACTCGTCACGATTTTTGCGCCCTTCGCGGCATATTCCCCATCCGGATAGCCCGCACTACTGCCCGCCCCCGCCTCGATCACAACTTCGAATCCCGCTTTTGTGAGATTTGGCACCACCAAAGGCACCAACGCCACGCGGCGCTCATCTGGGAAGCTTTCTCGCGGAACGCCCACAATCATGAAGTTTCCTCCAGGACCAAACCATTCGACTGCTTATGGGAATTGCACACTATCGACGAGACGCACCCAAGCGAGCTCTATCAGAGGTCTGCCCCACTCGGCCAACGCTCTGGAAAGCATACACTCTTCGCCGACGTTTCGCTAAGAGTCGCTGCGGCACAGCACCGCGCAACTCGTCGCCGCATGGAGAAGGATTTACAATTGCGCGCTCTGCGGCACCCGCAGCCTCCCATGCCGGAGTTATACTTGCGTATGCGCTTCCTGTCTCGACTCTCGCATGGCGGCCTCACTGGGCTCTTGCTCGCCGCGGCACTCCTCGCCCAAACCGGCAATTTAGAGAGCGATCTGGCCGCCTGGCGAACCCAACACGCCGCGGAGCTTTTGAAGCCCGATGGCTGGCTTTCACTGGTTGGACTGGAATGGCTGCAACCCGGCGACAATAGTGTTGGCTCCGGCTCCGACAATAAAATCCGCCTCGCGAAAGGACCTGCGCATCTCGCCGTCTTGCATCTCGAGGGAGAAACCGTCACGCTGAATCCGCCTAAGGGCGGATTCCCGCAAGATTTTCTAGTGGCGGGCGCACTCGCAAAGCCGCAATCTCTCCGCGCGGAACCCAACAAAGATAAAGTCGCGCCCCGCATGACTATCGGTGACCTCAACCTGTACGTCATTCGCCGCGAATCCCGCTTCGCTCTGCGCGTCAAGGACGCCCAGTCTCCCTCGATTACTGCATTTCACGGGCTAGAGTGGTATCCGCCGGAGGAAACTTATCGCGTCACCGCCAAGTGGATCCCCTACGTTCCGTTCAAGACCATTACGCTTGCGACTCTCGTCGGCACCAACTACGACCAACCTGTGCCCGGCGCCGCAGAATTCGTGGTGGACGGCAAGGCCCTGCGCCTCGAGCCGGTCCTCGAGGATCCGACGGTGGCCAAGCTTTTCTTTATCCTTCGCGACACCACCAGCGCGACCACCACCTATCCCGCGTGCCGTTTCCTTTATACCGGTTTCCCGACGAACGGTCTCGACAAGCCCGGCGAATTGGTGCTGGATTTCAACCACCTGGAAAATCCTCCCTGTGCCTACACGGGATACGCCACCTGCCCGCTGCCGCCCGCGGGCAATCGGCTGCCGATTGCTCTGCCCGTCGGCGAGCGGCGCTATCACCAGTAAGCAGATTCACACCGCCCAATGCGCGTCAGCTGGAAGCGCACGCCAGGTCGTGAAGCGGTCTGCTGATTCCCGCAATTCTTTGCTGAGAACCCATTGCCCTGGCCGTCGGCGCGAGGCACTTCCTCCTGATCTCTGATCTCGGGTCTCTCCAATCGCTATGTCTTAGACTACGCGCACGTGTTTTGAAAATTGACAGTGGCTATCGGAAAATAGTGATGTAGACATCAAACATGGACTCCGCAAACTCCAAATTGGAGGGCTCCAACCACGACTCCCCGGCTCGCGAAAGGCTCATTGCCTTGCGGCTGGCGCTTCTTCGCGTGCACAAGAAGTTATTGGAGATGGAACGCCGAAACTACGAGCGCGATCACGGGCACGTCAACGCCGGCGAATTATTCCGTCTGGTGGTGGACCATTCGCAATTCGCCTGGCTGCATAACATTTCGGAATTTGTGGTACGCATCGACGAATCTCTTGCCGCAGAAGAGCCGATCACTCCGGAGTACACCAAAATAGCATTTTCCCTGGCGCGAAAGATGTTCGTTCCGACAGAATCCGGCGACGGGTTCCAGAAGAAGTATTTCGACGCCATCCAGAACGACCCGGCCGTGGTCATCGAGCATGCAGAGTTGGCCCGCCTCTTCCACAACGAGCCGCCGGACTCCTCGGGCGCCTAGCCGTTGGCGAATTGCTGATAGAATTTTGCCCTCCGGAGGATCCTGGCGGGAAGCGAGAAACCCACCGGAGGCGAGGTGCGTGTGGAGCTGAACCTGGACGAGGTAGTTGTCACCCACAATGAAGAGGCCCACCGCTTCGAGGCCACTGTGGATGGGCTTCGCTCTCTTATTACTTATCGCCGATTCCCGGATGGCGTCGTGTTGCAGCACACCGAAGTGCCACCGCCGCTCCAAGGCAAGGGATTGGCCGCCAAGCTCACGCGCAGTGCGCTGGACTTCGCCCGCGCCAATCATCTTCGTGTGGTTCCTTTGTGTCCCTATGTTTCGAGCTTCCTGCGGCGGAATCGTGAATACCAGGACTTGCTTTCAGCGAATGATCTTCGGCAGATTTTGTCCCGCGGAAAGTGAATTCGCATGGCCTCGCCCTTTCCTTCGCCAGGGACGGCTCGCAAAGCATCACAGCAGAGAATCACCATTCGCCGCATCCGCCGCCCGGAACTCCCCGTAGATACCGTCGCCCTATCGCGCTTCCTGATCGGCAAAGTCGTGGTGCACGATTTGCCTGCCGGACGCGTCAGCGGGCGCATCGTTGAGACCGAAGCTTATCCTCCGGGCGATCCCGCCGGACATCATTTTCGAGGGCCCACGCCGCGAATCCGTTCGATGTATCTTGCCCCCGGCCACGCCTATGTTTTCTTCAACTACGGCGCCCATTTCATGCTCAACGTGGTGAGCGAGCGGCCGGAAACCGCCGCAGCTATTTTGATTCGCGCGCTCGAGCCGCTTGAAGGAATCGAAATCATGCAGCGGCATCGCAAAACCACGGAGCTCCTGGACCTCACGCGCGGGCCGGGGCGTCTCGCAAAAGCCCTGCAGATCGATCGCCGCCACGACGGAGTCGATCTCTGCGCGGACGAAAAACTCTGGCTTGGCGCGATCGACCACCCCGTGGGCCGCATCGGCAAGAGCGTGCGCATCGGCATCACGCGCGCGGCCGACAAACTGCTTCGCTTTTTTGAGCGCAGCAATCCCTTCGTGAGCGGCCCCAGGCGGCTGCTTCAACCGTCGCCAAAGCAACCTAAGCGCCGGCGCGCCGCGTGATCCCAGCATGATCCCGAAATAACCGGAAATTATCCCGAAATAAGTTCGATTTTTTGGGGCGTTTCATTCATGATAGCATTGTTGAGGATCTCACTCGCAATGGCAACCCATTTCGTGCCAGAATAATCCCAGCGAGCGCCTTGGCCGCGGCGCTTCAAATTCTAATCTCGACGATCCAGCCCCGTCCAAGACGCCACCGCGCTCTCTGGGATATCCGGCTGGCCGAATGCACGTGCCCGCATTCAGCGGAGGCAAGAACTCTCCGACTTGAGGTGCAATGATGAGCTTTTCCTGGAAACAATACGAAGGCCAGGTCATCAACAATACGTTTCCTTTGCAGCGGTATCTTGGCGGCTCGAGCGAATCCGCCGTTTTTCTTACGCAACTTGCCGGCCCGCAATCTTCCAAAGCGGTGCTCAAGCTGATTCCTGAAGGCGCATCGGTCGATCTGCAACTTTCCCTTTGGCGCCGCGCTTCGAAACTCACGCATCCCAATTTGCTGCAGTTGTACCAGGGCGGCCGCTGCCGCCTGGCCGACATGGACCTGCTTTACGTGGTCATGGAACACGCCGAAGAAAATCTTTCCGAGATCCTCCCGCAACGGGCGCTCACGCCGTCGGAAGCCCGCGACATGCTCGGCCTGGTGCTGGACGCCCTAAGCAACTTGCACGCTCAGGGACTGGTTCATTCGCATTTGAAGCCTTCAAACATTCTGGCCACCAGCGATCAAGTCAAACTCTCGACCGACCGGCTCTTCCCTGCCGGTGAAACCCGCAAGTCCGCCGCCAAGCTCACACCGTACGACGCCCCGGAATCCGCGAATCAGGCGCTTACCGCCGCGAGCGACGTGTGGTCGCTGGGCGTCATCTTGATTGAGGTGCTGACGCAACGCGGTCCCGGCGCGCAACCAGGAGGCGCTTCCCTTCCCTCGGTACCGGAATCTCTTCCGCAGCCGTTTCGGCAGATCGCGCAGCACGCGCTCGAACGGGATCCCCGGCTTCGCTGGAGCATCGCCCAGATCACAGCCAGCCTGAAACCTCGTGCTGCGGCCGCGGCGCAAAGCGCGTCGCCCTTGTCCGTGCCGTTGTCGCCTGTTCCTGCCGTTCCGGCTGCAAAGCTGCAGGCGCCGAAACCGGCGCCGGTCATCCCGTCTCCGCCACCGCTTTGGCGCCCTGCGGCAAAAGCTTCGAAGCCCGCGCCGCTCATGCCGCCGAGCCTGCCGCCGCTCACAAAGGAACCATCGTTCGGGTCTTTAAAAGTGGGCGGCGCGAGGCAAGACATTGTCCTGCCTAGCTACGTCGTTCCGCTGGCGGTTGCCGTCTTAGTCGTTTTCGCCATCATCGCGCTGCCCAAAATCCTCGGCCGGCGCGCGGAGTCCTCCTCTGCCTCGACAAGCGCCGCCTCCCGCGCCATTGCGCCGGGGCCGGAAGCGCCAGCGGCAAATCCGGGAGTTTCTCGCAGCGCAAAACTCGGTTCATCTGCCGCTAGCAAGGATTCGCCAAAGATCGCCGCCGCGAAACCACCGGCAAAAGACGCTTCCCCGCCGCCGGCTGCCTCTCCCTCTCCCGCCTCTCTCCGCACCGAGGCGAAAACCGAGGCGGACGCGCCGAGCAGTTCGGCAGCCCACTCCGGCACCACTGCTGGCCATGGCGAAGTGCTGGAGCAAATTTTGCCCGATGTTCCCGACAAAGCACTCGCGACGATTACCGGCAAAGTGCGCCTTACCGTGTTCGCTCAGGTTGACGCCGCCGGCAATGTTTCCGACGCTTCATTCGAGGATCCTGGTCCGAGCAAGTATTTCGCGGACGCCGCGCTGAAAGCCGTTCGCCGTTGGGAATTCGCCTCGCCCGAAGTCGGTGGCCGCAGCGTTCCCAGCCAATGGCAGGTCCGCTTCGAGTTCTCACCGGCCGGCATCAAAGCCTTCCCCAAGCAATCCTCGCCGTAGTGCCAGCTTTCGGCGTGGTTCGTTGTGTTTTCCGCCGCCGTGGCACGACAGATCGTGCCCCTCCGGCAGGTAGAGGGCCCCAAACAGTCGGCCTTTCGCGGCGGGAAAGAAACGGAGAGGTCGCTCGGCTCGCTGCCCGTCAGCTGCAGAGGCGGCAGCAGGGTATCGTCGTTGGATGCTCGAATGTCCCTCGAATGTCCCCTTGCAAACCTGCGGCGGTCCATCTACGCTAATCGCAGCAAGAAAATAAAGGTTTAAGATGCGGCCCGCTCCCCGACAAGCGCCGGGATAGGCACCAGGCGACCCCTACAAGGAGAGAAACACGGGTCTCGAGACCCGCCACTACAAGGAGCAGACGAGGAAACATACTTCATGCCCAACATTTCCCCTGACCTCCTCGCCCTGGGATTCATCTGGTACGTGGTTTTCCTGTTTTCCACGACGTGCCACGAAGCCGCGCACGCGCTGGCTGCCAAGATTGGCGGCGACGAAACAGCCTTCCTCGGCGGGCAGGTGACGCTCAATCCCGTGCCGCACATCCAGCGCGAACCCTGGGGCATGGTGATCATTCCCATCCTGATGCTCGTCCTGACCCACTCCGTCATCGGCTGGGCCAGCGCGCCTTACGATCCGCATTGGGAGCGGCGCCATCCCCATCGGGCCGCGTGGATGGCCCTGGCGGGTCCGGCCACGAACTACACGCTGATGGTTATCGCCGCGATTGTTTTGCGTGTCGGCTGGCATCAGGGATGGCTGCACCAGGGTTCCTTCGCGGAACATCTGATTGGGGCGATGTTCTCGCTTAATCTTTTGCTGGGCACGTTCAATCTGCTTCCGGTGACGCCGCTGGACGGCAGCACCGCAATCATGTTGTTTATGAGCGAGACGCGGGCGCAGCGCTACCTGGATTGGCTGCGCGGCAATTCCTACGGCGTCCTCGGATTAGTGGCGGCGTTGTTCGCGTTTCCGTATGTGTATGCACCGATTGACTCCTTTGCCCGACAGCTTCTCCTGTGGAGCCACTTCTGAGGCCTGAAACAGCGTTTCCCGTCCTGGCTCCGCGCGCGGCACCAAATTTCAACGCTCCCGAGAGAGGCGTCCCGTCGCCGCATGCAGATGTGCTATGCTATTGCTCCCCGTTTCGCCAACCGAAGTCAAGCAAAAGGAGAACGCAAGAGATGAGCAACAGATCCCTGATAGGGACGCTCGTCGCGCTGCTTCTGATGTCCGGGGCAGCGGCGGCGTCCGCACAGGAAGTGACCCAGGCGGAAAAGGACCGCGCACTGCAATACCTGGAATCGACAAAGAAAAATGTTCTGGAAGCGACCAAAGGCCTGTCCGAGGAGCAGTGGAACTTCAAACCGGCGCCGGATCGCTGGTCCGTGGCGCAAGTGATCGAACACATCGCGGCGGCGGAGGGTTTTCTCCTGGACTTCACCAAGGAAAAAGTCATGGGCGGGCCGGCGGGGGAACCCGGGCGGGACGTCAAGAAGACTGACCAGGCGGTTTTGACGATGGTTCCGGACCGCACACACAAAGCGCAGGCGCCGGAGCCGCTGGTGCCCAACAACCGTTTTGGTTCGTCGGATGGCTCGGTCAAGCATTTCATCGAGAGCCGGTCGGCGACAGAGGATTTTTTGAAGAGCACCGCTGGACTGCGCGATCACGTAACGGATAGTCCGTTGGGCAAGCTAGACGGATACGAATTTGTCCTGTTCATCGCGGCGCACAGCGAGCGCCACACCAAGCAGATCAACGAAGTAAAGGCGGACCCGAATTTCCCGAAGAAGTAAGGCGGGGGAAAGAACTCCATGCGCCGCGCAAAGCTTTCCGGTTGCGCGGCGCATTCGCGTTTAGCAGGAAAACTAGAACTCGACGAAGCGGTTTCTCCGCATAAAAACAGGCATATGCCTTGAGTGTGGGCAGCTGAGCACGGACGAAGACCGCGAGTGGCACGTCATGCCTCGCATGCGGGCCGGGAGTATCTTTTCGCCAACCCCGGGGCGCCCAAATCGGGCCAATCTTTTGAACGGAGGAACCTTATGAGGAAGACTGTCGTGGCGAAATCGCTTGTGGTCTTTCTGTCAATCGCTGCGCCCGCGATGGCGGCTTTCAGCCAGGAGAGAAAGGAAAGCAGCGAGGCGCACAAGATCGTGCGCTTCGGCGATCTGAAATGGACACCGATAATTAAGGGATGCGATCTCGCACCTGTCGCGGGAGACATGAATGCAGAAGCCGCGCCCTTCGTTCTGCGGATACGGTGCGCCGATGGGTCCAAGATTCCCGCGCATTGGCATCCCACGGACGAGAACGTGACGGTGCTGAAAGGAACTTTTCTTGTCGGAATGGGAGAGAGCTTTGACGAAAGCAAACTGCAAACGATGAATGTGGGAAGTTTTTTGATGGTACCCAAGGAGATGCGGCACTTTGCCATGAGCAAGGGCGAGACCATCGTCCAGGTCCATGCCATGGGGCCGTTCAAAGTAAACTGGGTGAACCCGTCGGAAGTGGACCCGCCGGACGCGCCGGCGGCGGCAAAGCCGAAGTCCTAGCGAACCAGGCTGTAAGTTTCTAAAGCTCGAAGCCTGAAACAACGCGACAGGAGAAATGGAACGAAGCAGCCGCAGGGCTCGCGGACTGCCCTGCGCCATACCAGCAAATGAGTGTGTTAGAATTTTTCCTGCGGACGCGCGAACGCGCGCGACCGCCGGAGCGTGGAACTTCGGGCTCTGTGCAACGAGGTCCCGCGAACCCCGCCAGGCCCGGAAGGGAGCAACGGTACCGGGTTTACCTCGGGTGCCGCAGATGACCCGAAGTTCCTCTCGCCGCAAAAGGTTTTCCGTCGTAGGGTTCTAAGTTGTAAGTAAAGAATGGAAAGCCAAAACTTAGAGCTAAGAACTTCACAATGAGCTACCAAGTCATAGCCCGCAAGTGGCGGCCGCAGACGTTCCGCGACCTCGTCGGGCAGCAGCACGTTACGGAAACGCTGAAAAACGCCATCCTAAACAACCGCGTGGCGCACGCATACATTTTTTCCGGGGCGCGCGGCGTGGGAAAAACGACGGCTGCCAGAATCTTGGCCAAGGCGCTGAATTGCGTGAAAGGGCCGACGCCGGAGCCTTGCGGCGTGTGCGATTCGTGCAGGGAAATTGCGGCGGGCACTTCGCTCGACGTCATCGAAATCGATGCGGCTTCGAACCGCGGCATCGATCAGATCCGCGAGCTGCGTGAAATGGTGCGTTATGTGCCGGCGGCTTCGCGAACCAAAGTCGTGATTCTCGACGAAGCGCACATGCTGACGGGCGAAGCCTCGAACGCGCTGCTGAAAACCCTGGAAGAACCTCCGGACCGCGTGGTCTTTGTGATGGCCACGACGGAACCGGAAAACCTGGAAGACACCATCCGTTCCCGGTCCCAGCATTTTCATTTTCGCGCGCTGACGTTTGCGGAAATCACCAAGCGGCTGGACGAAATCGCGCAGAAGGAAGAATTGAAGATCGAGCCGGGTGCGATGGCGGTAATCGCGCGCATGGCGGAAGGCAGCTTGCGCGACGCGCTGTCACTTTTGGAGCAGGCGCGTGCGTATTGCGGAGACATCATTCCCGACGACCAGGTGCGCGCACTGTTGGGCGTAGTGCCGGAAGACGCACTGGAAGAACTGGTCGGCGCAGTTGCTGCGGGCTCCGCGGACCGCGCCCTCGGATTAGTGCACACGTTTCAAAAAGAAGGGCGCAATCTGCAGCACTTCTGCCGCGAAGCCATCCGGCACATGCGCAATCTGCTGATTGCGCGCGTGTGCGGAGCGGACTCGGAGTTGATTGCCGCGACGCCGGACCAGCGGCCGGCCATCGCCAAGGCCGCGGCCTTGTTCAGCGAAGAAGACCTGACTCGATTTTTTCAGATTCTGCTGCAAACGGATGACGATTTACGCCGGAAGCCCGATCCACGCGTGCATCTCGAAATGGGCTTGCTCCGGCTGATTAATGCTTCGCGACTTGCGCCCCTGGAAGAGCTTTTGGCGGAGCTGAAAAGCGGCGCTCCGGGCGGCACAAGCAGTGGAACGGCACGGGCAGCGTCAAGCACTTTGCGACAAACGGCGCCGCCGCCGAAAGTGCTGACACAAACCTTCGCACCCGCAGCATCGGCGCATCCGGAGGCAAGTCAGCGGTTCGCTTCTCCCTCGGAAGCCGGGGATGCGACAACCGCTACGACTCCCGGAGTCAAAGCGCCGAATGACAGCAAAGAAACGATTCGCGTCAGCGGCATTTCCCATGAACAAGTGGCGGAGATCAAGAGCGCCATCCAGGCGGAGCAAAAATTTCTGGGCGAACTCGTGGAGCACAGCAGCGGCTGGGAACTGGAAGGCGCGGAGCTGCGGATTTATTTTTCTCCGGAGAAGCGGCCGTTTGCGGAGATGATCGAAGGGCGCGAGCCGCTCGAAAGGATCCGTGCCGTTTCGAGCAACGTGCTGGGCCGCGCCGTGCGAGTCTGTGCTAGACTTGATTCTGTCGCCGCAGCGGCGGCGGCGTCGGGCAGTCAGGAATTGCGCGCGCAGTTCGAGCGCGACCCGCTGGTGCGGTCGATGCTCGAGCGGTTCGGTGGTAAAATCACAGAAGTGCGATCGCGGCAACAAGAAAAGTGACGTGCGGCAAGAAGGATTGCTTATGGAAGTGGGCGCCATCCAACAAATGCTTTCGCGATTGGGCAAGCTGCAGGAAGATTGGCAGCGGCAAGTCAATTCCGTGACCGTGGAAGCGTCCGCGGGTGCCGGGATGGTTACGGTGAAGATGAACGGTCAGAAACAGATTGTGTACGTGCGCATCGAGCAGGAAGTTTTCGCGAGCAAAGATCAGGAGATGCTCCAGGATTTGATTCGCGCCGCGGTCAACGAGGCTTCGCGGCGCGTTGATGAAGAACTCGCCAACCAGATGAAGGGCCTTGCCGGCGGCATTCCGGGAATCGCAGGCCTGAAAATCCCGGGCCTGTTCTAAAATGATCGGTCTTCCGCCCTCCGTCGTAAGTCCAAGCTAACCGTCCTTCGTAGCGTATTTCTTGCGGGTTTCCTTTGTGGATCGAGACACGCCTGTACCGTGAGAAGAACGCCTATCCTGCTATTTCACGAATTCGCCGTTCCGCATTTCATATGCGACGTGAAACGGTTTTCGCGCCGTGCGGGATTCCCAGTGTTCTTGCGCGATGATGCGGTTTGCCTGCGCGAGGCGTTCGGAAGGCAGCGGGTGCGAGCGGAAATATCCGCTTAAACTCTGGATGGCGAGCTGGGAGAGTTCTTCATCCGGGCTTTTTGCGTGGATCACATACTCGTCGCACAGTTTCGCGAAGCGCTCAAAGAGATCCGCCGCGCCATAGGGGGAGTAGCCGGACTGCACGGCGAGATACATGCCTTCGCGGTCGGCTTCGAACTCCTCGTCTTTGTGGTAGCCGGCCTGCCAGAAATCCAGCGGAATCTCGACGAGCGCTCCGACCACATCGAGATCGAGCTTTCTCAGTTGCGCTTCGACCTGGACGCGCTCGACGCAGTGATAGTGGTCGATGTGCTCAACCTCATGGGCCAGCACGCTGGCGAGTTCGTCCTCGTTGGTCATCAAATCAAGCATGCCTTCGCCGATATACACGGGTCCGCCGGGAAGCGAGAAGGCGTTCAGCATGTTGTGGTCGTGCAGAACGGTGAACGTGTACGGCAGATGCCGACGAGCGTGAAGCGCGATGTTGGCCCCGACGCGGCGGACGTATTTCTCGAGCCCTTGCTCCTCGGCGGTGAGCGGACGCGTCTCGCTGGCGTAGCGGGAAGCGAACTCGCGCCCGATCGCGACTTCCTGCTCGTCGGACAGCCGCGTGAGATGCATGGGCAAGCGCGAAAGATCACGTTGCGCGTCGGCAGCCATGTTCAAGATCGCGTTCGGTGAGACCGGAATTGATTTCGCGCGGCGCTGGCTCCAGTAGAGACCGGCCAGCGCAAAACCGAAAACCAGAAAGAAAACGACGAAAGCTACGGAGCGCTTCATAAGTATTGCCGAATGGTGTCACCATAGCGGGTGTAGAGAAAAGAAACGAACGTCAGCGCAATGCCGACGACGATGAGCGTGATGTATTTGTCTCGTATCTGCAAGCCCCAGAAGTCGAGCGCGGCGATTTTCCCGACGCACACCAAGAGCAACCCCAGGCCGGTGCGGCGGAAGCTTGTCTCTTTAACCGCAAACGCGAGCATAAAAACCAGCACCGCTTCGATCCCCCACGAGACCGTGATCAAGCCGGTTTTCATTTTCAGAGCGAGCATGAAGGTCACCAAAAGAACGGGAACAAAGAAGACTAATTGTTCGGGTCGGCGCATCGCTGCGTGCACGAGCCGTGTCAGCCGGCTACCATTGAGCCCAAGCTGGAAACGGCCGCGCAACCGGAAGGCAAAGGCCAAGCTCGCTAGCAGCATGGCCGAGGCCGCGCTCACCGCCAGATAGTTGCCCTTCCAATCGCTCTCGCCAAAATAGCTTGCGCCAAACAAGTTATGTGCCATGCCGCGTGAGAACACCATGAGCGTGAGCAGCATGCCCTGCTGCAGGAAGAGCGGCTTATCCAGGGCGAGCGCAGCACCGAGCAAGGCAAACACCAGGGCCGCCCAGGAAACGACGACCCACTCGATGGGAAACTGAAAGTAAAAGAGCGCGACGATCGTCGCCGTCCCCAGGTAGGCGACGAGCGTGTCAAAGTGCAAGCGGCGGTCGCGCGCAACGTTTTCCTCTTTTTGCGGCAATTGCGCGTACACGAAATACAGAATCAGGGCCAGCGGAAGAATCGTGTACATGCGCGGCCCCCAAAATTCGCCGGGTTCGCCCGCGGTGAGGTTCGCGAAGAAGATGCGCGCGAACGCGGCAAGCAAGGCGACATACGCTTGATACCGGAACTGGGCAATCTTGCGGAGAATGCCGTATTCGAAAAGGACCAGGCCGAACACCGCCCAGCCCACGGCGATGCTGAGCGGCTGCAATTCGTACCAAAGCAGCAGCGAGACGATGACCGAAGCGGCCCAGGAATAAACATGGTGCAGGTCGAGCTGACGCCACTCGTCGGGCATGCGGATCAGCCGCGAGAGCGCGTAGAAAATCACTGCGACGACCGCGAGCGAAAGCAGGCGCACGCTGAAGCCATGCCAGGACAGAGTGAAGTAGAGATTCACGCTCACCGCACGCACCAAGGTGATCGCTGCGAGAGCGTGCGACTGCCAGGGCAATTCTTGCAATTTCAGCCGCTGATCCGCGATTGCCAGAACCAGCGCGAAAGCCGCCCAAATCGGAGCGAGCCAGCCGTTCGGGTATTCGTACCACGCCAGAAACGCGAGGAGCCCGGTCGCCGCAAAGGAGTGAAAGAGAGCTACCACGCGCTTGTAATGCTCGGAGGGCGCGGCCTGGCGCGAGAGAAAATACAATCCAGCGGCGACAAGCGAAATCGTCAAGACACGCAGCGAAATGGGGCCCCAGAACCTCTGTGCGAAGCTGTAATTGTAGAAGTAGGCGCGCAGGAGCGCGCACACGCCGACGATGTTGGCCTGCCAGGCAAGCTGCGGATAGCGGATCGCGCGGTAGGAAAGGGTGAGAGTGACCGCGAAAACGATCCAGCCGAAGGCGATCCAGGGAGAACCTAGTGCCTCCTCGAGAACCCACATCATCATGCCAGCGCCGGCCCAGGAGTAAGCAACCCGGGAGATGCCGAGATGGTGCGGATTGGCGACCCCGACGCGCTTCGCCAGCCAGTAAAGCCCAGCGACAACCGGCAAGGCGCCCAGTGCATGAACGGGAATGGTGCGCCACGCGTGCACCTTGGTCGCATCGGCGGTGAGCGCGGTGTAAATCGCCAGGCCGCCAAGGATGTGCGAATGCCAGCCGATGGCGTGATGCGTCAAGGCGCGCGCGGCCTCGGACAAAATCACCGCGAAGGCGATGAAAACGAGCGGCTGCCAAAGTTCGGGAACTTCGAACCAGATCAAAAGTGCGATGAGGGCAGAGCCCGCCGCCGCAAAGAAACCACGGAGGGGGCGCTGCGCAAGATCGTCTCGCTGGGCTGCGAGCCTGGCCGTCAGATAAAACATGGCGCCGAGAATCGGCAGAGTCAGCAAGCGCATGCGCACATGCGCGTGTGGAGCTTCGAGATGCAGGTTGACCGCCGCTGCGCGGAGGAATGCGAGGAGGCCAAGCAGCGCGTATTGCACCTGGAGATGGCGAGATTCGAGCGCTTTTCCCATCGCAGCCAGGGCCAGCATGAGCGCGGCGAACGCCATCGCGGTCCAATCTTGGGTGAAGAGCGCCCAAGCCGCCGCGCCTCCGGCAAACGCACCGAAATAGGAATGGACCGTCAGAAGCGGCCGATCGGGCGAACTCTCAAAGAATTCCCTCCAGCGTGTGCCGATGGCAAGGTCATTGAGGTAAAACACCATGGCGCAGAAAGCGAAGAGGGTCCCGGCGGCAGGCTCCAGCCCTTCGCCATGGCTCCGCAGATTCACCAAGTCGCGGAAGTCGAATCCGATGAGCCGAATGCCAACGAGAAGTCCGGTAAGCAGCCCCAGCCGGCGGAAGACTACTTCCTGCACCATTGCGCCGGCAATCAAGAAAACTTCCGTGCCGACCAGCCAGAGAATTGCGATGTGGTTATCGGTATAGTGCGACGGAACCGCAGCAAGCATGAGCGCTGCGCCGGCCACCGTGAGCACGACGAAGGCTTCACGGCGGCGCTTCGTTGCAGGAAGCTGCGCGGAAATAAATTCGACAGCTCCAACGGCAAACAACGCGATATAGGCGAGTGTCGGATCGACCGACTGAAACTTCAGGCAGCCGAGCAGCAACATCATGTTCAGAACCGCCGCGGCGGTTGAAACGTGCTCCTCGAAGTCGCTCTTGACCGACCGCTTGACGTGGGAGAAACGGAAAATGAGCCAATAAAGGAACAAAATGGCCAAGCTCGAGTGATACTCGGGAAAGGCATGGCCCCGCGCGCCGTTGGGGCCGAGAAGGTGATAGAGCCAGTAAAGATGCGTGAGATAGGTCGAGAGAATGCCGAAAACTTCCAGCTCAAACCAGCCCATCCTCAGGACAATGGACACCAGGCCAATCGCCAGAAACACACCGGCGGAAAGGCTGTAGACATTGTTCTGACTGAGCGCCACGGTGAAATAGCCCAGCAGAAAAGCCAGACCGGTGACGAATTGCGAGCGATACCGCAGCGTGTGCAGCGCCATGGCCACGGCGACGATTAGCATCAGCACGCAATCCAAGGTGAGCCATTGGAGATCCTTCGGGAAGACCCGCATGGCTTCGACGTAATAAATGGCGTAGCTCGTGAAGAAGAGCAGAGCCCAGCCGCCGCCGATACCGCCTCTTCCGATCAACCGATACTGCTCGCGCTCCTCGAGGGCGATGCCACCGATGAGCAGGAACAATGCCGTGAAATAAGAAATGCCAGCCTTGCCGAGCGGGCCAAGCGTGCCCAATTCATGAATGCCGAAAAGAGCGACGCCAACGACGAGGATGATGATTCCGAGTTTGTAGAGCCAGTGGGTGCCGAGCGTCTGCTCGATGGAGGACACGGCCTTCAGGCGTTGCTGAAGCGTCGGCCTCGGAGCAGAGCTCTTAGGCGCTCGAACGTTAAAAGCCGAGACCGGCAAGGGAGTGGAGATTCGCGCCGCGAGAGTTGACGACATTTCTCCTTCGCGGTGCGGCAGGGCCGGTGGCACAGACCGAGCCGCTGGTGGCGACGGCGGAGACTGAACCGGTGCCGCAGGCGGTCTGCTCGCGGGAGGCGGCGCAACGGGAGCCGCCGGTTTCACATCTGCGGGAGTTCTCGCTGCGGCGGGCAACGCTGGCTCCGGCACGCGAGGTGCGGGACACGCTGGCGGCATAGGCGCCTTTTGAGGAGGTTGCGCCGCGGGAGCAGGCAGCTCGACCCGTGACGGTAGTACAGATACCTCCTTGGCGGGAGCCGGCGCCAGAGGCGTTAGCCGCTCGAGCGGTTTCTCTCCTGGCACAGTTGGCGCGGGCGGTAGGGCGAGCACGGACGGAATCTGCTTCTTTAGCTCGGCGATTTCCCGCCGTAAATTTGCGGCCTCGCTGGATTGCGCTCTGCGAGCGTTGTCGAAGTCCTCGCGCAGCTTCCTGTATTTCCTCAGCAAGTACAGCGTTAGAAAAGGAGCAATGACCGCGAGGATGACGAAAAGGACGATGATCAGCTCAACAAAGGGCATTCCGGCGTCCTTGGAGTGTCTGATCCTTTCTTTCTTCCCATGTTAGAACGCGGCTGGCCGCAAATCTTGCAATTTGTTCATTTGCAAGACCTTCCAGTAAATGGGAGGCAAATAAGCTCCTAAAAACAAAGAAATTAGAAGGATGGCAGCCGTGTCGTGGCAAGATACCGGAGATGCTGGTCCGGCAAGCGATCGACGCGCGCGATGCCGATGCGATCTGGGCAATTCTGGAGCCTGTGATTCGCGCGGGCGGGACTTATCCGCTGCCGCGAAACATGGATCGAGAAAGAGCACTGGCCTACTGGTTTTCGCCGGGCCACGAAGTCTTTGTCGCGGAAGACCACAGCGAAATCGTCGGCACGTACTTCCTGCAAGCCAATCAAAGGGGAGGCGGCGCGCACGTGGCGAATTGCGGCTACATGACCGCGCCTTCCGCGACGGGCCGCGGCGTAGCTCGTCAGATGTGCGCGCACTCGCTCGAACGCGCGCGGCAGCGCGGTTTCCGTGCCATGCAATTTAATTTTGTGGTCAGCAGCAACGAGCGCGCCGTCCGGCTGTGGCTGAAGTCCGGGTTCGAAATCGTGGGCCGCCTTCCCAAGGCCTTTGAGCATCCAACGGTCGGCTTGGTCGATGCCTACGTCATGTACCGCCAACTCTAAGCGGTTTGCGCTCTCACGCGCGCCTGTGCTACACATGCTGCATGCCAGATTTTGCCGCTCCGGTGGAACGACTCATCGATGAATTGAAGCACCTTCCCGGCATCGGCCAGAAGACCGCGCAGCGGCTGGCGTTTTTTCTGCTGCGTGCCGCCCCGGAAGACGCCTTGGCGCTCGCCAACGCTATTCGCGACGCCAAGGAGAAAATTCGCGAGTGCTCGACGTGCCACAACATCACGGACGACGACCCTTGCCTTTACTGCGCCGGTCCCACGCGCAACAAGAAAACCATTTGCGTGGTCGAAGAAGCGCACAACATCCTGGCCATCGAAAAGACGCGCACCTATAACGGCATGTATCATGTCCTGGGCGGTTCCCTTTCGCCCCTTTCCGGGCGCGGCCCGGACCAGCTTCATATTAAGTCGCTGATCGAGCGGCTGAAGGGCGGGACGGTCGAGGAGATCATCATCGCCACGAACCCCACCGCGGAAGGTGAAGCGACCGCCGTTTATCTCTCAAAGCTGCTCAAGCCTCTGGGTGTCCGCGTTACCCGCATCGGCGTCGGCATCCCGGTGGGCGCCGACCTGGAGTACGCCGACGAAGTCACTATGTTGAAGGCGATGGAGGGCCGCCGCGACCTTTAGCAGATTGTTCCACCTCGTCACAAATCCAGAAATCTAGCCAAAACGAATTTCCTTTGTTCATCACATTTCAGTTTTCGGACAAAGCCGGTGTTCCGAGGAAGACCGCCACGCGGACGGCGAGAGCGTCTCCCACCGCTCCGACGCGCCGTTAAACGGCTACCACGTTCAGGTGGGTGAAGCCATTGCCGCCGCTTCCAAAGCGCATGCCCGACGAGATCAGGATTCACTACCGCAGTTTCAGCAGATCGGAAAGCAATCTTGCGGCTTTTCTGATGGCCACGCCTCTCTTCGTGGAAAAGGCCCAACCTCCTTTTCCGAGTTGCGTCTCGTCGCCCGGCATCTGGACGGGAGGGAGTCACCATTACGCACCGCTCATTCAGCAAGGACGATTGGGGAGAAACTCTTAGTACTCTCAGAACGCTCTAGAAAATTCCGCAATTTAGGTATAGAGTGCCGCTTGAACGCGGATGGCCCCACACCCGCGACTTGGCAGCCCGTAAGCGGCTGCCCGGAGGCGCGCGGCATGCCGAGCCTGGCGCACTACATGGCACAGTACGATCACGAGCACGAGTCCGCTTCAAACAAGCTCCTGCATGCCATCGGTATCCCCATGATTTTTGCGGGGATTATCCTTGTGCTTTTCCTGAAGTGGATTTGGGGAACGGCATTGTTTCTTGGGGGGTGGGTGCTTTTGTTTCTCGGACACCGGATGGAAGGAAATCGTCCGGCGTTTTTTCAGGGACCGATTTATTTGCTGGTTGGGCCAATCTGGGTCGCTCGAGAAGTTTGCATGTTTCTCGTGGGAACGAACCGCAAGCCGACTTCAGAAGGTAACCCGCGAAGCTCCGCCTCAAAGTAGCGCGGCGGGCTGCAGTAACGCGAAGTCAGAAACGCTGAGGTTCGACGGCGGTTTGCATGAACGATACGGGCAGCAATTTTGCCGACGAGACGTACGAGATGGCCTCGGAGTCGGGAGCCAATCCAAACGCGGAACCGAGGAAGCGCCGCAGCACGCGCATCGTACAAGCCGTTCCTCTCGTCGTAACCGGTGTGGACGCACTCGGGCGCCCGTTTGTCGAGCGCAGTTCTTCGCTCATCCTCAACTGCCACGGTTGCCGCTACCAATCGAAGCATTACGTGCTAAAGAATATGTGGGTGAAGCTGGAAATTCCTCACCCGGAAACCGGACAGCCACCGAGATCTGTGCGGGGCCGCGTGGCCTGGATCCAGCGACCGCGGACCGTCCGCCAGCTCTTTCAGGTGGCGGTGGAATTGGAAGTGTCCGGAAACCTGTGGGGCATCGCATTTCCTCCGGAAGACTGGTTTGCTTTCCCTGAGGGCGTGCATGCGCCTCCGGTCGTCGACGGCGCACCCGTGCCACCAGCCTTGCCGCCGCCCACAGCTGTTCTGGAACCCGAGGCGCCAGCTTCGCTCGGCGAAGCCGAGTTCCCACGGGCCGATGCGAGCGACAATGTGCGGGTCTTTCCTTCTCCGGCCAGTGCCACCGATGCGTCGCTCCAGTTGGCGCGACAGGTAGCTAGACTGGTCGCCGACGCGCGACAGCAAATTCAAGCCGCTGCCCAAGAGGCCGCTTCGCACGCGGTCTCCGCCGAACGCCGTCTCTCTTTGGAACAATGGGAGCAAAAGTTTGCCGCAGGGCGCGTGGAAATCGCGAATGAAACTACGCGGGCGCTGGAAAGGCTTCACGAGGAGAGCGATAAGCAGTCGCGCGAGGCACGTGCCGCGGCAGCGGAAGCGCTGCGAGCCGAACTGCCTCGCTGGCTGGCCCCGCAGCTCGAGCAGCTGACCCGCGATCTTACGGAGAGGCTCTCGCGGGAACCCCTGGCACAGCGCGGCGAAAACACAGAGAAACTCGAAACCGCCACGGACTCTCTCCAAGCCAGCTGCCGGCAGGCGGAGGAAACGGCCGCGCGCTTGCAGGCTCGCGCAGAGCAGGCCGAAGCGCAAATGGCCCGAGCAGAATCCATCACTCGCTCGCTTAAGCAGCAGGAAGAAACCGCTAAAGCGCAGCGCGAGGGCCTCGAAGCCCAAGCCGCCGAAGTTCAGCAGCAAGTGACTTCTGCCCTCAGTCGAGCTCAGTCTTCCTGGCGAGAACAGCTTTCCAAGGAAGTTGAGACGGCCCAGGCGCAAGCAAGCGAGCGCCTGGACACTACGCTCGCCGAAGCCCAAGACCGCGGCGCGGGAGGATTAAACGAGCACCTGCGCTCGCTGGTCGCTCAGTTTCAGGAAGAAACGGCGCGGCACGCCGCCGTTCTCAGCGAATCCGCGGGAGCAGCCGCCGCCGAATGGGAACAGCGACGCAATGAATTGCGTCGCGAGTCGGAATCTTTGGTGGAACAGATCAACGGGCGTATTCGGTCCACCTTTGACGAGGCCGCCAACAAAGCGCGGGAGCAATTCGAACGGCAGATTCAAGAGATGCTCGAACCGCAGATCACGCAGACCGAGGAAGCGATTCACCGTCTTGCGGGAAGCCGCTCCATGGCTGCCGCCGCTTTGACGCTGCAACAGGATCGCATCCGCGTCTCCACCGACGAGGCGTTCGCCGAATCCCTGAAGCACTTCCGCGAGAATCTCGGCAGCGTGGAACAAATCCTGCGCGAATCTTCGCAAGCGATCTCTGCGCAATCGGTTGCAGAGCTGGAAGGAAGAGTAAGCGACTTAAAACACGAGGTGGTGGAGGAACTTCTCAAATCCGTGGCGTGGTACGAGAAAAAAGCCCAGACACAGATGCAAAGTCATTCGGAAAAGGCCGTCGAGCACGCCGCAAATCAACTGCGCGAAAAGGCCCGCGACATCTCCAGCGCCTTCGCCACGGAGCTCGATCATTCCAGCCGCAACTTCATCGGTCATACGCAAACACAAATGGATGAAGTGGTGCGCGATTCCTTCGAACGCGCGCGCGCGCTTTTCGCTGAAGCAGCCGACACCACCACCGCCGCGTTTATCGACGAAATTCAGCGCACCGCCAGGCAAGAGCTCGGGGGATACAACGAGGAACTCAAGCGCTCCACCGTGCAAGCACGGTCGGAGCTCGCCCAGCAAGTCAGTTCCGAGCAGGCGGCCTTTCTGAAGCGCTTCCAGGAGTCTTTGGGCGGTGTTTTTCAAGCCAGTGTTGCTGAAGCGCAGAAGACCGTGTCGCAAGGTCTGGCGCCCCTGCTGGAACAATGGAAGACCATGACCGATGCTCACCAGCAAGAAATCAAGCGGGTTTACGACCGCATCGGCGAGCAAGCCGAGGAGCAGCACAAGACTCGCCTTGAGAGCGTTTCGAATCAATGGCTGCTGGCCACAGTGTCGTCGCTTGATCACAATTCGCGCGAGATGATTTCAGGAATTGCTGCCGCGGCCGAAGAAAAACTTCGCGCCGCCTGCGCGCAGGTTTTCGAAGGCGTTGGGGATGCCCTGCGGCAGCGGCTCAGCGAAATCGCCAAGAATTTCACGCCGACCGACCCTCCTTCGCCGCTTGCGAAAGGCGCCAGTACGGGAAGCTAGCACTCGGGCCCGTCTCCCAGCTAGCCGCGCACCTCGCCGCGCCGATTCGCTAGTTCACTTTGACCCCGGTATAATTCCGAAGATTCGATGGTTATGGCCAATCATGCCTATCTGCGCGTCTGGACCTGCGACTTCTCTCTGGAAAAGATGATTCCCGAGTTCGCGCGGTTTCTGACCACCGCGCCGCTCTCCGCCGCTCACGACACTTTTGACGAATTGATCGTCCAGGCAGTCGATCCCGGCGAGTCCCCTATCGGGGAATGGGACTTGCGCCCGCTCCATGCCGGCCCGGCCGAAGTAGCTGCCATGGCCGCCCAGCATCTCCATTCCGACACTGCTTACATCGCCAGCGCAACGTGGGATCTATGGGCTTTCGACATCGATGCTCTGAAGTGGCAGCGCAAACCGCAGCCTCTCGAGCTGGGCTGCCACGGCCTGGATTACGACGATGGAATTGCCGCTTCCGCAGGGCACTTTCAAGCGGACTTGGGGTTCGAGCATTTCTTCACCGGCCATGGCCGATTGCTTAGGCCCGCGACAACAGATCATTCCTCGGAGTCTTTCCATTCTTCGGAACACCCCGTCGAACACACTTTCCGGCAGTGGATGGCCGCGAGCAGCAACCTGAAGGAATATCACGCCAAGACCCGGGAAAACATCCAACAATTGTTCGGCTGGGTAGATGCCATCGCACAGGTTTTGCCCGTGGAGCGCACCGAGCTATGGTCGGAAGGCGAGGACAATATGGAAGCGCGGCTAGACGAGATTCTTGCCCAGCGCTAGCCAGAGCGCCGATGGCAATTTGTATTCCGAGAGTCCTTCCAAAGGAACGCCGTCAGCAGTTAGAATTGTGGTATTCGGCGAAGGATTCGGCGCGTCCGGAAGTGCCGCCGAAGCTGGCAATCCTCAGCACTCCGGGGAAAGTAGGGCACCCCGAGCCGATGTCGGGACTACGCTCGCGGGCCCAGGGCTGGATGGTAAAGACCTCATCGAAAGACCGTTCGTGTGCTAACGGGACAGGGCGGGCGCCGTCCTTCCTAAAGAGGATAGTCGGTGCCGGGGCGGTGCGAACCGGAAAAATCCCGTTGCGTTTGTGTCTGCGTCTTCTGCCGATATCCGTTCTTGTGGCCGGCTGCGGCACGGACCCGAGCAAACCTGCCCTCCCGGCCGAAGCCAAGCCTGCCGCACCGGCCGTCCCCGACGATATCCAGTCGGCGGCGGAGTCTCTGCTAGGAAGGGAGACCCAGGTGTTGCTATTCGGCGATCTGGCGAAAAATGGCAGGCAGGAATTTCTTGCGGCCAACGTGGTGCCGAAAACGCCCACCAATAACCTGCCCGGCACCATCGTGACGCGCGCTGTGGTGGTCGAGAAGGACGAAGGGAAATGGTCGGAGCTTTTGCGCTGCGACGAACACTTGAAAAACCAGAAAGGGTTTCTCGGTATGACGCCCCTGGCCGCCGTGACTGGCTGGCGGTTGCAGTACGAACAAAGCGAGGATAAAGGGCTGGAGCTTTATTTCACACCGCTGAAGGGCGTCACCGATTCCCATGTCCTGCCCATCGGCGTGCGCTGGAATCCTGGGACCAAGCGTTACCAGTCGCTCGATCGCACCTACGAACATTTTCTGCTCGAATCCCCGTCCCTTGACACCGCGAGGTCCTCTTTGCGATGAGCCAGGCAACGACCCGCGCGAACCCGTCGGGAGCCAACACCGGACAGGAGCCGCCGCCGAGCAAAGGCCTGCGCGGGTTGCTGCCCTATCTGCGGCGTTATACCTGGAGCATCGTCTTCGGGTTGTTCATGGTCGTGCTGATGGGAATCATCGGTAATGTGCTCCCGCTGGCGATTGGCATCTTGACGGACACGCTTTCTGGCAGCCCTGCTCCTTTTGAGCACGCAGGCGGCACCGGAGCGGCAGTGGCGGCGATGCATCGTCTGTCGGCGCTCAGCCGCGCCATTCCTTATTACGAGCCAAATAGCCGCCGCACCCTGGGGATCTACTGTCTCGTTCTAGTCCTTTGCGTCGCAATTAAGGGCCTTCTTTCCTTTGGAGCGCGCTGGAAGCTCATCGGGGTCTCTCGCGACATCGAATACGACATTCGGAGCGACCTCCTCGTTCGGTTGCTGGCTCTCGAACCCGAGTTCTACGTGCGCAATCGCACGGGCGAACTCATGTCGCGCGCCACCAATGACCTCAACTCTGTTCGCATGGTGCTTGGGCCGGGCATCATGTATAGCGCCACGACCCTCGTCACCATGATTATGGCCATCCTGGTTATGGTAACGATCTCGCCTTCGCTCACGCTGTGGGTACTCCTCCCCGCGCCAATCGTGGCCGTTGCCGTATGGTATTTCGGCAAAACCATTCACGAGCTCTACGAGAAAATCCAGGCCGCGCTCGCCACTCTCACCGCGCGCGTTCAAGAGAATCTTGCCGGCGTGCGGATCGTTCGGGCGTACGCACAGGAAGAGGCGGAAATCCAGGCCTTTGATGAACCGAATCGCGAGTACGTCTCGCGCAACATCCGCCTCATCCGTACCTGGAGCATGTTCATGCCCTCGCTCACGGCGCTGTCGGGTACGAGTTTTCTCGTCTTGCTGTGGCAGGGCGGCCACCAACTCCTTCGCGGACAGATCTCGCTCGGGGCCCTGATTGCGTTCAATGGTTACCTCGCCGTGCTCGTCTGGCCCATGATCGCGCTCGGCTGGGTCACCAATATCTTCCAGCGCGGCGCCGCCTCGATGGGCCGCCTGGATTTCATCTTGACGGCCAAACCCAATATCGACGACCGCAGCGCGACCCTTCCGAAAGACTCGACCCCCGTCGGCGAAATCGAGTTTCGCGACCTCACTTTTGCCTACCCAACCTCCCTTTCCCCCGCCAATGGATCCCCTGGCGCCGGCAAATCGAACGGCAGCGGTCCGCACGCGGTTCTTTCCGACATCAACCTGAAAATCCCTGCTGGATCCACGCTTGCTGTGGTCGGGCCCACCGGCTGCGGGAAAACGACGCTTGCCGCTCTGGTTGCCAGGCTCTGGGAGGCGAGGGAAGGAACCGTGCTGATTGACGGCCACCCCATTCAACATTGGCCCCTGGAAGCGCTTCGCCGCTCCATCGGGTACGTGCCTCAGGACACTTATTTGTTCAGCGAAACGGTTGGCGGGAATATCGCTTTCGGCTTGCCCAATTACCATCCTGAGCGCGTCCGCGAAGGTGCGGAAATCGCCAGTCTGCATTGTGACATTAAGGATTTCGCCTCCGGCTACGAAACTGCGGTTGGAGAACGCGGCATCACGCTCTCCGGAGGACAGAAGCAGCGCGCCGCCATTGCTCGCGCCATTGTTCGCGACCCGCGCATCCTGATCCTGGATGACGCGCTCTCGAGCGTGGACACGCAAACCGAGGAGAAAATCCTCTCCGGATTGCGCGGTGTCATGGGCGGTCGCACCACCATTTTGATCTCGCATCGCACCTCCACGGTGAAGAACGCTGACCAGATCGTGGTTCTCCGGGAAGGCCGCATTATCGAGCGCGGCACGCACGACCAGTTGCTCGAGCGCGGCGGCTACTACGCGGACCTGTACCAGAAACAGTTGCTTGAGGAAGAGCTCGAAAACGCATGAGCAACCTGCACGAAGAAGAGGCCTTAGGCAAAGCTTACGACTCGCACCTGATGCGGCGGCTCCTGAAATACATGAAGCCGTACCGCTGGCGCGTGGGTTTGGCGCTCGCGCTGGTGGCGGTGGTCACGCCGCTCGAGCTCGCGCCCCCGGCTATTTTCCAGAAAGCGATCGACGGCTATTTGGTCCCGGCGATGAATCAGGCCTTTCCCGAAAGCAAGGCTTGGATGGGGGTTATTTGGCTGAGTCTGTTGTTTCTGGCCGTGCTGTCGTTTGATTTTCTCGCGCAATATGTGCAGATTCGCATCATGCAGCGGGTGGGCCAGCAAACCATGTACGACATGCGGAGCGAGATTTTCGGCCACATGCAGCGCCTGCCCATGAGCTATTTCGATCGCAACCCAGTCGGCCGCCTGGTAACCCGTGTCACCACCGACGTCGACGCGCTCAACGACCTCTTTGCCGCCGGTGTCGTCACCATGATCAACGACTTTTTTCTCCTCGCGGTCATGGCTGGCCTGCTGTTCAAAATCAACGCCCATCTGGCTGTGGATGCTCTCGCCGTCTTGCCCGGCATCCTGCTGGTCACGCTGATTTTCCGCAAATACGTCCGCGACGCCAATCGCCGCATCCGCACTGCCATTGCCCGCATCAACGCCTTCCTCCAGGAATACATCTCGGGCATGAGCGTGGTGCAGCTTTTCAATCGCGAGGCAAAAGCCAAGGACGAATTTGCCAATCGCAATCACGACAACATGCTTGCCTGGCGCGACGCCATCCTGGCCTACGCGCTCTTTTACCCCGCGGTGGAATTCTTGAGCTTTGCCACCATTGCTCTGATTTTCTGGGACGGAGGTAATCGCATACTTCATGGCGCCTTCACCATCGGCGTGCTTATCGAATTCACAATGTATGCCCAGCGCTTCTTCCGGCCCATTCAGGACCTCAGCGAGAAATTCAACATCCTGCAATCCGCCATGGCTGCATCGGAGCGCATTTTCAAGCTTCTCGACGAGCCGGTCACCATCGAGTCCGATCCCAACGCCATCCCGCTCGTCCAGCCGCGCGGCGAAATCGAATTTCGCAACGTTTGGTTTAGCTACCGCAATGTTCCCGAACCTGCGGACGAAGATTGGGTCCTGCGCGACGTCTCTTTCCGCGTCGAACCGGGCCAAACCTTTGCGATCGTCGGTCATACCGGAGCGGGCAAGACCACGCTCATTTCCCTGCTGCTGCGTTTCTACGATATTCAGCGCGGCCAAATCCTTCTCGATGGCAAGGACATTCGCACCATCCAGCTACAGGACCTGCGCCGCCAGTTCGGCATCGTGCTCCAAGATCCGTTTCTCTTCACCGGAACGATTGAAACCAACGTCCGCCTCGGCACCCAGCACATCGAGAACGCGACGGTCGAGCGCGCTCTCGAGGAAGTTGGCCTCGGCGAATTCATTCGCTCGCTTTCGAATGGCGCCGCCACCGGCGTCAACGAGCGCGGCTCCACGCTTTCCGTCGGCCAGCGCCAGCTCATCAACTTCGCCCGCGCCTTGGCCCACAATCCGCGCTTCCTGATTCTCGATGAGGCCACCTCCAGCGTCGACACGAAAACCGAATTGCAAATCCGCGAAGCCTTGAGCCGCTTGCTTTCCGGACGCACCGCGCTAGTCATCGCGCATCGCCTAAGCACGATTCAGTACGCCGACCGCATCCTCGTCTTTCACAAGGGCCGGTTGCGCGAGCAAGGTGCGCACCAGGAGCTTCTCGCGCAACGCGGCATTTACTTTCGTCTTTACCAGCTCCAGTACAAGGAGCAGGAGCTGCACATTCCGATCGAAACTCGCCGCACCGCCGAGCCGCCTGCGCTGCGGGCGAGCGACTGACCGTGTCCATCGCCGCACATGCCACCCATTCCGCTTTTGCTTTCCGCCGGTGAAGCCTCCGGGGATATGTACGCTGCGCGCCTGGCCTCCGCACTCAAACAGCGCCTCGACGTGGCGATTTTCGGCATGGGCGGGCCGCAGATGCTCGCCGCCGGCGTGGAGATCATCACCGATTATTCGGAAGTTTCCGTCGTGGGCATCACCGAAGTCCTGAAGCGCCTGCCCTCGCTTACCCGCGCGATGCGCCACCTCGTCGACGAAGCACAACGGCGCAAGCCGCCGCTGGCTATCCTTACCGACTTCCCGGGTTTCCATCTGCGCCTGGCACGTAAGCTGCGCCCCCGCGGCATTCGAAACGTCTACTACATTTGCCCGCAGTTCTGGGCCTGGCGCCCCTGGCGCGTAAATCTCGTGCGCCGTCGCTTTGCCGAAGCGCTTTGCATTTTCCACTTCGAAGAGAAGTTTTACGCGGACGCCGGTGTCCCCGTAAAATTCATTGGCCATCCCTTGGTCGGCAGCGTCTCGGCGACGTTGACGCGGGAATTATTTTGCAGGAAATACGGTCTTGAGGATGGCGCTCCGATTATCACCGTTCTCCCGGGCAGCCGTCTCGGCGAAATTGCGCATCATCTTCCCATTTTGGTGGAAGGGCTCGGCAGGATCCGCCGGCGCATGTGCGGCGCGCCCCAGATCGTCGTCGCCGTTGCGCCGGGGCTGGATGCCGCACGGCTCGAGAAAAACTTCCCCACTGACTGGCGCGTGCGCTTGATTTCGAATGACACCTACAACGCTTTGGCCGCGGCCGACTTGGCTATTGTCTCGAGCGGCACGGCCACCATCGAGACCGCGCTGCTTGGCAAGCCCATGGTGGTCGTCTATCGCGTCTCGTCCCTCACCGCGCGCCTGGCAAAGCCGCTGGTGAAAACCAAGTTTTTCAGCATGGTCAATCTCATCGCCGGGCGCGCCGTTGTTCCGGAATTGATCCAGGACAACTTCACGCCCCAGCACCTTGCTGCCGAGGCGGAATCCCTGCTATTTGGCTCACCAAGCCCCAACCCGCGCGTCTCAGAGATGAAACGCGGCCTCGAAGAGGTGCAAAATCTCCTTGGCCCCCCGGGAGCCGTTGAGCGGGCCGCGGATGAGATCGCCCGGCTCCTTTGCCCTGCTTCAAGCAACGCAAACTGAGCACTTTGGTATCCTATTAGGTGTAGAGTTGATTGGGGAAATGCATCGTATGGAAAGGGGTCCGATGACCCGCTGTCGAGGGCTTTTTGGCACTACCGGTTTGTTCGCGCTGCTCTTCACATGGGGCGCAGCGCCGCTCCCCGCACAAGCTCCGCGCCCCGTTCATTTTCTCGCCACGCACTACGACGTCTCCGCCGCGCTGGACACCATCGGCCAGTCGCTTTCCGCCACCGCCAAAATCGATTTCAAGGCCGGCGAAGCGTCCAGTAACGTGAGCGTCGAGCTGCATCCCAATTTGGTCATCAAGGAAGTCAAAGGCCCGGAAGGCAAGCCGCTCAGCTTTGAACGCGACAAGCAGAATCCGCTGTTCGTTAACGTGCAGCTTCTCACCCCCATCGCCACGGGCGGCACCGTCACCCTCACTTTCAACTACGCGGGTTTGCTCTTCAATGAAGAGAGTAGCCCCGTGACCGGCGTACGCGTCGCCTCCATCAACAAGGACGGCGCATATCTGCTTCTGCCGGCGCGCTGGTTTCCGCTAACCGACTATCCTTCCGACCGCTACACCGCCACATTCCGGTTGAACGTTCCCGCCAATTTTGCGGTTGCCGGCTCCGGCAAAGCCGCTGCTCCGACGCCCTTGCCAGAGAAAAACGCCGTCGAGGGCCCGCGGGTTCTGTATACCTTTGAGTGCAACCGCCCCGCGCAGCATGGCACATTTGTCGCCGGCAACTTGCAGCTCAATCCCAAGCAGGCAGAAGGCGTCAGCGTCAACGTTTACGCGCCGCGTAATATGTCCGCCAATGCGCAGGATTTTGCATCCGATGTTGCGCGCGCGGTGGTGACGTTCTCGGACATGTTTGGCCCTATCCCCGATCCTTCTTTCACGCTGATTCAAATGCCCGAAGGCACGCTCCGCGAATTTGCCGCTCCCGGCGTTCTTCTTCTCAGCCAGCGCATTTGGGACCCCAAAGCCAGCGACCGCGCTATCGCCCGGCTGGTCGCCTCGCAGTGGTTCGGAGTCCAGGTGGCTCCCGCCACTCCCAACGATGTCTGGATCAGCGATGGCCTCGCGCGCTACTGCGAAGCGCTCTACGCGGAGCAGAATTCCGGCAAGGAAGCCGGGCTCCACGCTGTCGACGAATTTGCCGTCGGCGCGTTGATGTATGAAGACGCCGCGCCCGTCGGCCAGGCCGGCCGCCTCGCGCCGTATTCACCCGACTACCGCTCCGTGGTGATGAACAAGGGCGCGATGCTCTTTCACATGCTGCGCGCCATGATGGGCGATGGGGCCTTCAAAACCACCCTGCGCGATTTCTATTTCCGGTTTGCCGAGAAGTCCGCCCGCAACGAGGACTTCGAGAATCTCGCCGAGCGCCAGATTCAGGTTGCCGCCAAGGGCAAGCAGTCTCAGGATCCCCCGAACCTCCGCAGCTTTTTCGCGCAGTGGCTGAATTCCACCGGCATCCCCGAGTTCGCCCTGGACTACATTGTCTACCGCACTCCGAAGGGCTTCCGCGTCGTCGGCAAAATCAAGCAGCCCTTGGACACGTTTCATATGCCTGTGGACTTGCGCATTGAGACCGAAGGCAATCCCGAAACCAAGACTATTGAGGCGACCGGTCTAGAGACGCAGTTTTCGGTGGATGTCTTTGGTCGCCCCAAGCCGCTCGGGATCAAGATCGATCCGAACAACGTCATCCTCAAATCCAGTACCGGGCTCCGCGCCCGCGCCGCCATTGCCCGTGGCGAAGATCTTGCCGAACAGGGCAAGTTTTACGATGCCGTCGTGCAATACCAAAAAGCTCTTAGCACCCAGCCCGGCCGACCGCTTGCCAACTTCCGCATGGGCGAAGCTTTCTTCTATCAGAAGAACTACACCGCCGCCGGCAACTCCTTCCGCGAGTGCCTGCAAAACGTCCCCGAACCTTCGGAAAAGTGGACCGAGGTTTGGAGCCACATCTACCTTGGCGAAATCTTCGACATCCTCGGGCAGCGCGAGCGTGCCGTCAACGAATACAGCAAAGCTAAGCAAACCAACGACAATACCGGCGGCGCCCAAGCGAGAGCTGAGGCCTTCCTCAAGAAGCCCTATTCGGAAGGCGGCGGAGAACTTATTGCCACGCCTGCTTCGGCCGAGCCTGCAAAGCCCTCCACCGCGCTGCCAACGCCCGGTTCCGGCGAGAAACCCGTTCTCAAGAAAAGACCCGATCCTTCCCCCAATAGCCCGTGAGTTTAGGTCCGAGAGCCCCTATACGCGGTCGTGCCCGCACTGTGGAGCGGTCAGCCCGCCGTCGCCGCCGTGGGCCGCTGCGCGACTTTTCTCGCAACCGCAAAGCCCTCGTCGCACGAAGACGGTTTCTTCGCCACACCCAGCACTTAAGACTTATTTCCGCTGGAGCAACACGTGGAACCGCTCGCCCATGCCTTCGGGGTGGATGAGCGTCTTGAGTTGCAGGCGCGCGCGAATCTGGTCTGTCTCCGTTTGGCCCGGGTCGTAGACGTCGGCGAACTCGTTAGGCTGCCCCAGTGCCAGCAAAAAAGCGGTCTGCGAAGTGAACTCCGTGGTTTTCAGGCCCGACCGCTTTCCCCAGTTTTCCAGCGCCGTAAAATTCACGTGCGCCGTCAAATCCTGCTCTCCTGGCGAGCGGTAGAAATCCTCGCTCACGCGATGCTGCTGATAGGCCAGCAGCGTCCCGCGCATGTGCCGTTCGTCGAAGAGTTCCCTTGCGCGATGCCCGTAATCTATGGTCAGCACGAATCCGCGCTCGATGCGCCGGCCGACTTCCGCAATCCAGTCGCACGCTTCGAGTCCCGCTTCCGCGTGTTGGCCTTCGTGAAGCGTGATGCCTTGCGTCGCAAAATAGTCGTTGATGGCGCACGTGGAAACTGGGCCGAGCACATCGACAAATCTCCCGTGGTCGCAGCCAACCAAGACTTCCTCGAAGCTGCCCGCGGTCATCACCACGCGGTGCACAGCCAGGGCATCCATCAGTTCATTCGAGAAGACGCAGCCCGCCGGAACATGCTCGGGAATTTCCTGTGTAATGCGTAAATGATTTGCCCGGCCGTGCCGCTCCAACCGCTCCGCAGCTTGCTTGCGCCGGGACGCCGACAGCTCCACCGCGACATAACGCAACGCGGCGAAGAAATCCGGCAGCGTTGCCTCGCAGAAATCCAGAATATGCCTTGCGAGCCGCCCCACGCCCGCCCCCGCTTCCACCAGCAAAAACTCTTTCGGCCGTTCGAGCTGCTCCCACATCTCGGCAAATTTGCGCGCAAGCAGCCTGCCAAAAATCGGATGCACGTCCACACTGGTGTAGTAATCGGCGAGCCGCTGCAATTCCGTTTTGCTGTAATAGCCGTACACCGGATGGTACAGGCATTCGCGCATGAAGTCGGCAAAAGGGATGGGGCCGTAGCGGCGAATGCGCTCGGCGAGCAATTCTTCGAGCGGCGTCACGCGCCTTTTGCTCCGGCGGTACCCGAGGCAAGTTCCGACTGAAGTTTCTCCCACGCGCGTTCGAAGATTTCCTTCGCGGCATCGTCGAAGAGCACGAAATGCGCAGCTTCGAGCGAAGTTTCGCCGAGCAAATGTTCCACGACTTCGCGCAACATGATGTTCGCGCATTCTTCCAGCGGAAATCCGGCAACGCCGGTGCCCACGGCAGGAAAGGCGATGGACTTCAAGCCTCGTTCGTTCGCAATTTTCAAGCAATGCATCGTGCAACTTCGCAGCGCGTCGCCGGTGGTTGCTCCGCCGAGCCGCATGCTGGCCGCGTGGATAACGAACCGCGCCTTCAATTTTCCGCCGGTGGTGATGGCCGCGTACCCCACCGGAATGCTGCCAATTTCATCGCACTCGCGCTGGATGGCGTCGCCGCCCTTTCGCCGAATGGCCCCGGCCACGCCCCCTCCGAGAATCAAATCGTTGTTCGCGGCGTTGACGATGGCGTCCGTGTCCATTTCCGTCAGGTCGCCTTGCTGGATGAGGATTCTGTCGGCGAGTGGTTTCATATTTTCTTCCGAGCGTCTTAGACTGCCCGCCTTCATACATTCTGCGGCGCTTCGTTTACAACGGCAACTTCTTTACCCATGCGGCACGCCACTTCACGGCAGGTGGCTACCGTGTCTTCGGAAGTGTACGGCGTGCGTAACAGCCGAAGAAGGTTGCTTTTTGAAACGGCATGAGAGAAATGCATGCCGATGCAGCGCTCGCGCGAAACGACAACGTCGGTCAAATCCGTAATCGAGAGAGAGCAGGCAGTGCTTGCGAAAATCGCGCCCGCTTTGGCAAACCTGTCGAAAATGGTGAAAAGTTCGAGCTTCATTTCCAGTTCTTCAGGAACCGTCTCGATGATCAGTTCCGCGTCGCGGATTGCCTCTTTTACATCGGCGGCGGTCGAAAGCCAGGAGAGCGCACTGCCGCTGACGCCCGCATCGAACCTTCCGCGCGCGACGCCTTCAGCGAAGGATCGCCGGATCCAGGCCATCGCTTCTACAAGCACCTGTGGAGAGATATCTTCCAGCACGGTTTTGTATCCGCCAACAGCCGTGGCATACGCTATTCCACGCCCCATCGCGCCCGCGCCAATCACGGCGATGGTCCTCACCTCCATTCTTTCGTGTTCTCCCCGGCCAAACGAGCGGTCATTTCAGCAGTTTCTTGTACCCTTCTTCGTCAAAACCCAGAACCATTTGCGAGCCGCGCATTACCACCGGCCTGCGAATCAGATTGGGCTCTTTGGCCATCAGCTGAATTGCTTTAGCGCGTGACGGCGGACGCTCCTTCATGTTTTGCGTGCGATAGAGCATGTTGCGCGGGTTCAAGAACTCTTTGTAATCGCGCTGGGCGACGAGGGCATCGAGTTCGGCTTCGGTCAACCGCTCCGTACTTAAATCGCGCGACTCCAGTTCGGCGCCCAGTTCGAGCAAGAGACCTCTTGCCTTGCGGCAAGTGGTTCAGGTGGGCTTGTTCAGGAACCTGATTTTGACCTTCGGCAAGCTGGCTCCTCGGCGATTCGGCGCCGCCATGCTCGACCCCGGCAAGAAATGGTACGGTCAGCCCCGCGCGACCAAAAAAAGGAGTCAGTAGCGCGGGATGCTGGAATCGACGTCGACCGACCAGCGCTCGATTCCTCCGGCCAAGGACTTGGCGCGCTCAAAGCCCTGAAAGCGCAGCCACGCCGCGGCATCCAGGCTTCGCATCCCGTGATGGCAATAACAAATTACCTCATCGACGTCAGGCAGCGTGTTCAGGCTTGCGGCCAACGTGCCGAGCGGCACGAGTTTCGCGCCCTCGATGCGGCAGATTTCGAATTCCCATGGCTCGCGCACGTCCACGAGCACCACGTTCTCGCCGCGGTCCAGCCGGGCCTTCACTTCGGCGGGAGTAATCTCCAATTGGTCCATACTATTTTGCCTTCCAAACCGGCTTGCGCTTTGCGAGAAAGGCACGGACGCCTTCCTGGGCGTCGTGCGTTTGCATCAGCTCGGATAAGTATAACCGCTCAGCTTCTTCGAGCTGTGCCAAAAAATCGGGCGAATGGAGGCGCGCCAACGCTTTTCGTGTAAGACGGAGAGCGCTGGGGCTGAGCGCGCGAAGCTCGTCGAGAAGCGCGCCCACCGCAGCGGGAAGCTCATTATCGGGAACAACCCGCGAGACGAGCCCGAGGCGATGCGCTTCGGCGGCGCTGATCTGATGGGCGGTGAGGATCAGATGCGCGGCCGCTTGCATGCCCATCAGGCAAGGCAAGGTCACGAGAGCAACGGGAGGAAAGCAGCCGAGCTTGATTTCCGGCTGGCCGAACTTGGCGGATTCCGTAGCAAGAACAAAATCACAAAACGTCGCGAGTTCCATGCCGCCCCCGAGGCAGTAACCGCGGACGGCAGCAATGGTCAGGCACTCGGCGGCGGCCAGGCGGCGAAACACGGCATGAAACGCGGAGAGCATTTTGCCGACACGCTTGGGGGTGTGATCGGCAACATCGGCGCCCGCGCAAAATGCTCTAACGCCAGCGCCCTGAAAAATCACCGTATCGGATTTCGGCAGCGCGCGTTCGAGCGCCGCGTCAAGCGACTTCATCATGGCGATGTTCAGAATGTTCAAAGGCGGGCGGTCGAGCGTGATCCACGCCCTGCGGTGCTCGATGTGCAACCGAATCGTTTCGGGACGGGTAGTCATGCGTAGCAGGAGAGGAAAAGGAGAGCTAGTTGCCGCGGAATTTGGGCGGCCTCTTTTCAAAGAATGCGCTGATTCCTTCGCTACAATCCTGAGAGAGATAACAGCGAATTTGTTCCTCGACCTCCTGTCCCAGCGCCAAAGTCAGTTTTTCACTCTCGCTCGAAAACAAAGTTTTCTTGACGGCGCGGATCGCGAGCGGCGGGCCCTGGGCAATTTTTTGCGCGAGCGAGTTCACTTCGGCTTCGAGCTCGGTGGCCGGGACAACTTGATTCACGATTCCCAGTTGCAGCGCGGTTTTTGCGTCGATCATGTCGCCGGTATAAAAGAGCTCGGCGGCCTTTGCCGGGCCGACGAGCTGCGGCAAAAAATACGTCCCGCCGAAGTCAGGAAACAAGCCGACCTTGGCGAAATTCTGGCCGAACACGGCCCCCTCCGCGGCGATTCGAATATCCGCTGCGAGAGCGAGGTTCATTCCCGCGCCGGCGGCAGCGCCGTTGACGGCGGCGACGACCGGCTGCGGCATCGAGCGCATGGTTAGCACGGCTTGCGTCCCGGAGGCCAGGAGCAATTCCAGGTCACGCGTCGCGGCGATCGAGCGATCTTGTCCAATCAAGGCAAGATCGCCTCCGGCGCAAAACGCGCGACCGGCCCCGGTGAGCACTACAACGCGAACGGATCCATCTCTTGCGATGCGACCGAGAGTATCGTTGAGCGTGGTGACAAGCTTGGTGTCCAGAGCGTTCAGCCGGTCGGGACGGTTCATCACCAGAGTGGCGATGCCCTCGTGCCTGGCTTCCAGGAGCACGGAAGCAGCCTGTACCGGTTGTGGAACATTGCTCATAGAGTGCCCCGTTTAGTGTGCTTGAGTGTCCCTGTTTTTTTCAACCTTCTCTACCAGCTTGGCGAGCTTTCGAAAGTGCAGCAGTTTTTCGCTCTTGAACTTGTTGTTCGCACCGCTTGTAGAGGGCAGAACGTAAACACGCGCGCCATAAAGCAATTCTTTCTGTATCCCGTACTTGCAGCGGCGCTGCGCGAATTGCTCGTAAGTGAGCTTTCCGTTAAAAGCCACAACGTGGGGAGTAAACTCCTCGAGCTTTTGCGAGAGAACGATGCGTCCCTCCGCAAAATCTTCGCGTTTCAACTCCTCGACGCCTTTGGTGGGGCGCTTGACCAAGTCGGTGAGGCCAATGCCAAATTCAATCACACGCCGGTCGTCGTGGTAATCAAAGGGCTCGGGCACGACACCACTCTCGTACAGGATGGGCCAGAATTCGTTGCTGCGCCCGGCATAGTAGTGGCCCACACGGACGGAAGACTCGCTGGGATTGCACCCCACGATGACAAGCTTCATGCCTTTGCGAAGATGGTCTGGGAGCGTTCGCATGAGGACAGCTTACTATGCCTTTTGGCCTTTTTATTCTCGTTTGAACGCGAGTGCGCGCTTTTCTAAATAGGCAGCCCTTGTCTTCCAATCGGCTAACTCCCGGAGCCGTCAGCCCAAAACGGCAGTTCCCTGCCGAGTTTTCTCTCGCGGGCGGCAGCATACACCTTCATAGCAACGGCCAGATCCCACGAAGCAATGCCGTTGGACTTGAACAGGGTGATCTCGGAGTCGCTGGTGCGCCCGCTGACCTTGCCGGCGACCACATCGCATAGCTTCCGGACACCGTTCCAGCAGATTTCGTCTCCTTGGAACGCGAGGATCAGGTCGCCCGCTTCCTGGCGCGATTGCTCGACGGAATCGACGACAATAATGTCGGCGCTGGCGACAGCCTCGTCATCCAATTCACGCTTATGTGAATGGTTCGCGCCAATGGCGTTGATGTGCACGGCCGGGGCCAAGTCGGTGCCGAAGACGACAGGTTGCGAGGACGTCGTCGCGGTGCAAACGATGTCGGCGCCACGCACGGCTTCGCCGGAAGAAGAGCACGGGTTCACGGGGATGCCCACCCGCCGAGACATTTCCCCCGAGAACTTCTCTCGTTTAGCGGCATCGCGGCCGTAAACACGCGCGGACTCGAGCTTTCGAACCGCAGCAACGGCTTCGAGCTGCGTGCGCGCCTGGCCGCCTGTTCCAATGATGGCAGCAACGCGCGAATTCTCGCGCGCCAGGTATTTGGTGGCTACGCCGGAGGCCGCTCCGGTGCGCAACTGCCCCATGTAGTCGGCCTCGATGACCGCGAGCAGATCTCCGCTGGCCATTTCATAGAGCGGAACAAGAAAGCGCAGCTTGCCGCGTACGAATGTGTATTGCTTCATGGCCACAAATCCTGCGGAATAGTCGGCCGCGGCCATGTAGTGAAAGAAGCCGCTGTGGGACAATTCGAACCGTCTTCGCGGGTGCACAACGACTTCTTCTGCAGCTTGTTTGCGCGAAGTCTCCTCGACAGCGCGAAGCGCCCGCGGCATGTCGAGCATTTGGCGCACTTCCGCTTCGCTGATATGCAGGGTCATTTGGTTTTTCTCCGCGTGCGCCATGGTGCCGCAAAAGGACATTCGATTCTCGACCGCCAACCAGATTAACGCGTTGCTGGTTTGGCGTGTCTCACTGCCGCCCGTTTGCCCGAAGATTCTCCTGGTTCGCGGACACGCCGCACCACGGTCTCGATCAGGCGGTAGACACGTTCTTCTTTGTCTCCGTTCATGATGCGGAATCGGAATTCGGGCTCGTCCTTGGACCCCTTGCCGACGCGAATGGGCAGTTGTCCGCAGAGATTGTTTTCGATGAACGCGGTCTCGTAGCGGCTTTTCTTCGCATACCAGGTGTACACCCGCAGCGCGCGGAAGTCGCATGCCGGGCCCTCCGGACCGCGCGTCGCGGCCAGGAGGTACTGTGGTTTGTCTCCGGAGGGATCCGCGACGCGATTCAGCTCAAACCAGGCCACGGGGCGGATGTTTGCCGACGACGCGCCTTCTCGCACGGGATCCGGCAAATCCAGTTCGATAAAGCGGGCAATCACCCAGCCGGCAATCGGTACGGTTTGATCCCCTGGTTCTGTGGTTGTCGCGGTTTCGGCGGCTCGCGACGAAGTCTCTCCCGGCGGGCGCGTGGCGATGCCGCGAACCAGGAACCAATCTTCCCGCTTGTTTTCCTGCGGCTCGCCGGAATCCTTTTCATCGGTGGTTTGCACCCAATTGGCTACGCCGCGCCCCACAATTTCGACCGGAACATTTCGCGCGAACTGGTAAAGACGCGGCTCGGTGCGGCCCGGCAGTACCCGGAGGTTGGTGGACACTTTCGTGCGCCCGCGCGCCTGCACCGGCATGTCGCGCACGCGCTCGAGCAGCTTGATGCTACGCTGCCAGAGCGCCGGCTCCATCAATTGGTGCGCCTCGACCCAGCCGATGGCGCCGCCGGGCGTTCGCACCTTCATGTATTCATTGCGCTTGCTGAGGACCTCGACGCGCTCCCCGTAATGTAATTCACCCACCTGCTGCCGCACCTGGGCGATGCCGCTAAGCACGGGAGCGACCTTTTCGCTGACGAAGGCTTCGCTCTGCGTTTCGCGCTTGGGCCGGAACATCCACGCGGCGACGGCCACCAGGCAAAGCAGCGGCACGGCGATAAGGAGCCTGCGCTTCATGCGCCTTCTTCTAACGCTGGGACGTTAGTCATGAACAGAATTTTCCTCTCGGTCATAAGCTCCGCGTCTCTGCCTGCGTTAAAGATTGTACCCGAAAGCGTTGCGAGGCCGGAGTGCGCCGCTCGGCCCGATCCTTTTCTGCTAAAATGCCGCCGCTTCCCTAAAAATCGCGCAAGAGCCTTCTGCGGAGGTATTTGGATGAAGTCTCTCAACCTGCTCCAGCCGTTTGGGTTGCTGGCGCTGCGTCTCGCGCTCGGCGTGATCTTTTTCGCGCACGGCTACCCCAAGCTGGCACATTTGGGCGGCGGCATGCAGGAGTTTTTCGTACAGCACGGTTTGCCGGGATACTTCGTCTACGTCGCAGGCGTTCTGGAAGTGTTTGGCGGTCTGCTTCTGATGTTGGGGCTGTTTACGCGGCCGGCGGCGCTTTTGCTAGCCGCAGAGATGGGGGTGGCGATCTGGAAGGTGCATAGCAGCAAAGGTTATCTGGCTATCCACGAATACGAATTTCCCCTGGCTCTTGCCGTGGCTTGCTTTGCGCTGGCCACCGTTGGCGCGGGAGCATTTTCTTTGGACAAACCCTTATTCGAGCGAGGAAGCTAGCGTTACGAAGGGTTGTGCCGATGCCCAGCCCCCGCTTGTTTGCGCCGGACGAGGGGATTACGGCGCGGCTGGCGCTGACGTCGAAATCACGCCGCCCGGGGCCAGCGGCAGAACCATCCAGAGAATCACATAAGCCAACAAACCAGTGCCAAAGCAAAGCACGGCAATCAGCCAAAGCAGGCGAATCATCGTGGGATCCATGTCGAAGTAATCGGCAAGGCCGGCGCACACGCCGGCAATTTTCTTATCCGTGGACGAGCGCATCAGTTTCTTCGTGCCGCCGGTTTGCGGTGAGAGGCCCGGCGGTGGAGTTTCCGGCTGTTTGGCGCCGCAGTTGTAGCAGAACCTGGACCCAATGGCGATATCTTTTCGGCAATTCGGGCAAATCATGGATTAACCCTCGCAGAAGGCATTCTCCGCATTCCATCACTAGATACGCAAATCATGACCGAATAGTTTCCTGCGGGTTCCAAGGGCGTAGTTAAACCCGCCAGTCTCAGTATTCCAGAAGCTGTTTTACAGCGGCGGCGATGTGGCCCGTCTGCGGCAGGATCACGTCTTCCAGCTTCGGCTGGTAGGCGCAAAACGTATCCACAGCTGCCACGCGCTTGACCGGAGCGTCCAGCTCGTCGAACAACTGATCGGCGATGCGCGCCGCAATTTCCGCCCCGAAGCCCCAGCTCAACATGTCCTCGTAGGCCACGATCACGCGGTGCGTTTTGCAAACCGTCGCGGAGATCCCTTCCCAGTCGAACGGCGAAAGCGAGCGCAGGTCGAGAATCTCCACGTTGAGGCCCTCGCGCTGCAGTTGCGCGGCGGCCACTTCCGCGCGGTGCACGACAGCGCCATAGGTAATGATGCTCAGGTCGCTACCTTCCTTCACCACGCGCGCCTTGCCAAACGGAATCGTGAAATCCGGCCCGGGGTTCTCCGAGCGGTTGTACGGCTGCCGGTACAGGTGTTTGTGCTCGAGGAACATCACCGGATCATCCGAGCGAATCGCCGTGCGCAACAATCCCGCGACGTCTAGCGCCGTCGAAGGCATAACCACGCGCAACCCCGGGCAGTGCGTGAAGATCGATTCACCGCTCTGGCTGTGATACACGCCGCCGCCGGTCAGGTAACCTCCGATGGGCACGCGCAGCACCACGGGCGCCTTGAACGCGCCATTCGAACGCCAGCGCATCACCGCCAATTCATTGCGAAGCTGCATCATTGCCGGCCAGATGTAGTCAAAGAATTGAATCTCAGCGACGGGTTTCAAGCCGCGCACGGCCATGCCGAGCGCACGCCCCACGATGCCCGCCTCCGCCAGCGGGGAATTGAACACGCGATCGTGTCCATATTTCCGCTGCAGCCCCGAGGTCGCTTTGAAGACTCCGCCCTTCCCCTTTACGTGCTTCAGGTTTTCTTCCCGGCTGGCGTCGGCTACGTCTTCACCAAACACGACGATGCGCTCGTCGCGGGCCATCTCGTCGGAAAGGGTCAGCGCGACCATCTCCACCATGGTTTTCGGTGCGCCCTCAAAATGCCGCTGGGTTTCGAATGCCGCCGATGTCGGATCCATCTCCGGCGAATACACGTTGGTAAGAATCGAATCGCTTGCCGGCTGTTCCGCGGCAAGCGCTTGATCCGCGGCCGCGCGGATTTCCTCGTCAACTTCTGCTTCGAGGTTCTCGATTTGCTTCTGATCCAAGATTCCATCGCGCACCAAACGCAGCGCCATTTTGGAAATCGGATCGCGCCGCGCTTCTTCCTCGCGTTCTTCGGGCGCTTTATAAAGCTTTTCGTCGTCCGACAACGAATGCGAATACGGGCGCGTCACGTGGGCATGCACGAGCGCCGGCCCGCGGCGCTCCCGGCAATACTGCGCGGCTTCTTTGCAAACCGAATAACTCTCAAACGGATCGGTGCCGTCACATTCGGCGACGTGTAGTCCGGGGAAGCCACGCACCAACTTCGAAATGCTGCCGCCGGCGGTCTGCACTTCGATGGGCACGGAGATGGCGTAACCGTTGTCTTCAATCAGATACAGCAGGGGCAGTTTTCTTGCGCACGCGACGTTTAGCGATTCCCAGAACTCGCCTTCACTCGTGGCTCCATCACCGCCGGAGACGTACACGATCTCGTCATCCTGGTGCCGAACGTATTGGCCGAGCGGCGCTTTTTTCGCCTGCGCCAGCGCTCTGGCGCGCCCTCGGTAATACAGCGTCGCTTCCGCTGCTCCCACCCCTTGCAGGAACTGCGTACCCGTGCAGGAGGACTTGCTGACAATGTTTAGCCGTGGCTGTCCCCAATGCGAAGGCATTTGCCGCCCGCCGGAGCTCGGATCGTCTTTGGCGCCGACCGCGGCGAGGAGCATCTCGTATGGCGTTACGCCCAGCATCAAGCAAAGGGCGCGATCGCGGTAATAAGGAAAAAGCCAGTCCACGCCCGGTCGCAAAACTAACCCGATTGCTGCGCAGACCGCTTCGTGTCCCGCACTGGAAATCTGGAAGAAAATCTTGTTCTGACGCTTCAGCTGGATTTCGCGGTCGTCGAGCCGACGCGAAAGATACATCGTGCGGTAAATGTGGAGCAGGGTGTGGTGATCGAGGTCCTGAACTTTGAGTGAGTCAAGCTTGGTCAGTCTGACGCGTGTATGAAGCGCCATTCGTTCCGTCCTCGTGTTGGAGTCAGGGGCTTGAGGCTCAGCGGGAGTTGATTATACCGGATTTGACTTGCCACCGCCCCAACGCGCTTTCCTGGTTGTGATTCGTGGCTCAAGCGAATCAGTCCAATTTGGCTTCAACCGAACCTTCTCGCCGGTCGTCGATCTTCCCTATTGCGAGATGGATCGAATTGCTGGTCCGTCGCCTCGAATTCCGGATCATTCTGGTGGATCACTTTCGGCGACGCGCTCTTGAACGGCTCTTCGCCGGGAATGCGCGCAAGCCAGCGCTGCTCGGAAAGCTTCTCGTGCGGGGAGAAATAGAGCCGGACCAGCAAACCCACTCTGCCGTCGGCGGCCGCCTCTTTTGCCGCGTCCGGCTTTGTTGGTTCCGCCTTTGCCGCTTTGGATTCGCCCGATTTGCCCGCGGTTTTGGTTGTGGCCTTGGCGGCCGGCTTTTCTTTTCCCTTGGCGGCAACCGCCGGTTTTTCCGCAGTAGCCGGCGCGGCTTCCGTCGCCGCACTCTCCGGCCGGTCCATCTTGTATTGGACTCGCTTGTCCAGCCGAAATGCTTGTCTCCATCCGTCGAGTTTGTGCCGTGCTTGCTGGGCTTTCTCCTCGTCGGTTCCAAAATCGAATCGAATATAAATGCCGTATGCGTGAGCCATACTTCGAGTCTGCGACGCCGGGCACGCCAAGTCAAGATTCCGGCTGCCACGGCTGCTACGGTACTACGGTCGCGCTTCCTCGCGCTCCACCTTTGCAGAAGCCGGATTGCGGATGCTGCCGTCTAACCCTTTTCAGGATATAATAAGCAACAAGTGTGAACTGTACATGCCCCCCAGGTCGCAAAACCGGCGGCGTTCGCTTCTCGCGGTGCTCTGTCTAGTTGCGGTCGCGCTATTGTACGCGCCCCTTGGCGGGGCTGTCTGGTCTCTCTACTCGGCACCTTGCTGCACGTCCGGAACGCAATGCCCGGTTCACGGTCATCATCACTCTCAGACGCCTTCCGGCCCTGAGCACGCCATGGACTGTGGCCACGACCTGCCCGCCATAACAGAATGCAGCATGTCGTGCTGCCACCATCCTGAGCGGCCTGCGCTGACTCCTGTTGTTTTCCTGCTGCCCGCTCCGTTCACGGTCACCGCCACGATGGCCTGCGAAGAGCTCGGTCCTCTTCCTGGATCACGAAATACCGTCGCCTCGCTTAAACCTCTCTCTCCTCCTCCAAGAATCCTCGCCCTAGCCGCCTGAGCTGCGGCCAGTCCTGCCACACCGTTGATTCACTCGCTCCGCGGGCATCTTGTCCGCGCACCAAGCCGTTAGGCCATTGGAGGAGGAAAATGAAGCGTATTAGGGTTCTGGCAGTTTTCCTATTCGCGGCCGCTGGGGCCTTGGCCACGATTTTTGGCAACGTCCGCGGCATTGTGCACGACCCGCAGCACCGCCCCGTCCCGGGTATCACCGTAATTCTCAAAGCGCGCAATTCGGAATTTACGCAAAGCACACAAACTGACTCCGCGGGTGAGTTCCATTTCGAGGCCGTTCCGGTGGGCGAATATACCGTTTCCGTTTCCGATGCAACTTTCGTCACCCAACCGCAAACCATTACCGTGCTTTCCGGCACCGCGCCGATTCTGCATCTCGCACTGCGGCTTCCTTCAGAAAAACAGACGGTCACCGTTTCTGCCGAAGACGGCCAGTCCAAGACGGTCACGCCCTCAACTCTGGTGGACCGCTTGCAGATTCAGGAAACGCCCGGCGCATCGCGCTCCAACAGCCTCGCCATGATTACCGATTTCGTTCCGGGGGCGTATCTTACCCACGATCAACTTCACCTTCGCGGCGGCCATCAAGTGAGCTGGCTCATCGACGGCGTACCCATCCCCAACACCAACATCGCCAGCAATCTTGGCCCGCAGATCGATCCGAAGGACATTGCGGCTCTCGAAGTCCAGCGCGGCAGCTACTCTGCCGACTATGGCGATCGTACTTATGGGACTTTCAATGTGGCGCCGCGCACCGGCTTCGAGAGAAGCAACGAAGCCGAGCTTACGCTCTCCGCCGGCAATTTCTATCAAACCGACGACCAGCTCAATTTCGGCGGGCACACTAACCGCTTTGCGTATTACGCCAGCCTCAACGGCAACCGTACGAACCTTGGGCTTGAGCCTCCCACCGCTAGCGTGATTCACGACGCCGCTAACGGTTTTGGCGGCTTCACTTCGCTCATTCTCAACGCCACTCCGAAGGACCAGCTTCGCTTCGTGGCGCAATCCCGTCGAGACTTTTATCAGGTTCCCTTTGAGCCTGTCGATCCCAACAACATGCCCGGTCAATTTCTCCGCGACGCCAACCGCGAAAGCGATTCCTTCGCCGCCTTCTCATGGGTGCGCGTGCTCAATCCCGGCCTGCTGCTCACGGTTTCGCCTTTCTTCCATCACAATTCCGCGAACTACGAGAGCAGCGCACAAGACTTCCCTTCTTCGGCCATTCAAGATCGCGCCTCGAACTATGCGGGCGGCCAAGCCACTGTTTCCTGGGTCGCCAAGCGCAACACTTTGCGGGTTGGTCTATACGGCTTTGCGCAAGAGGATCACCAGACGTTTGGTCTCGACTGTCATGACCTGTCGCAAAGCCAGTGCCAGGGCTCGACTGTGTCCGAAGTCGACAATCCCTCGGGCGGCCAAGTGGCCGTCTATGCTGAAGAGCAGTTCAAGGCTACGTCCTGGCTCACGCTCAATGCCGGCGTGCGGCAAACTCACTTTTCCGGCGGCGTGGTGGAGAACGCTACTAGCCCGCGCTTCGGTGCCTCCCTTCGCGTTCCGAAATTAAAGTGGGTCTTTCGCGGTTTTTACGGCCACTTCTATCAAGCGCCTCCTTTGCTCACCGTCTCCGGCCCGCTTTTGCAACTCGCCACAAGCCAAAACCTCGGATTCGCGCCGCTCCATGGCGAGCGCGACGAGGAACACCAGTTCGGCGTCACCATCCCTCTCCGCGGCTGGACACTAGACGCCGACAACTTTCTCACTCGAGCCAGCAACTTCTTCGACCACAACAATTTCAACAATTCGGAGATTTTCATTCCCATCACCATTGAAGGTGCTCGCATCAACGGCTGGGAACTCACGCTGCGCTCACCACGTCTCCACAAGCGTGGCCAGATCTACCTCACGTACTCAAATCAGCTCGCACTCGGCTGCGGTGGCATCAACGGCGGCCTTACGGATTTTTCTTTTGGCGGCGGTTGCGGCTTGCTGGACCACGATCAGCGCCACACGCTGCACCTCGGTAGTCAGTTGACTCTGCCGTGGCAGGCTTACGCGTCCACCGACGTCTACTACGCTTCCGGCTTCACCAACGGCAGCCAGACGCCAATGACTCCGGGCGACCATCTTCAGCCGCACACCACGTTTGATCTCACGCTCGGCAAGGAGTTCGGCGAGCGCTTCTCCGTCAATCTGCAGGCCATCAACGTCGCCAATCGCCGCGTGCTGCTCGACAACAGCTTCACCTTCGGCGGCACGCACTTTCTCAAGCCGCGCGAAATGCTCGTCCAGCTGCGCTATCGCTTTCACTATTGATTCGCTGCCGCTCCGCGGATTTCCCGGAATCTCTTCATGACCCATTCCGGCGGGTCGGGGTCGCGCTCGTAGTCGGCTTTTTGCCCAAAGAAAACTCTCCATCGCTCGATCCAGGAGATCCCTGCGGTACCAACGAAGCGATCCGGAGTCGCGTACGCAGAATCGGCAAGAGCTTCGTCGAGCGACACAAACTGGTAGCCACGCTTTTGCAAAAGACCAAGCAGTTCGTCCAGCGTTTCGCTATTGATTTGGTTGTCGTGCATCAGAAAGACTTGGGGGATCTCTCGCCCAAACAGTTTTTTTGCGGCTTCTTCAAAATAGGCAAACTCGGTTTGTACGAATTGCAAGTACTCCCGTTTTGTCTGTTCGGCCAGCTTGGCATCTTTTTGCGCCAGCGCTTCATGCAGGACGTCGTTAAACATGTAATCCGCATTGTCCACCGTGACGGGAGCATTCCTGTATCCCCTACTTTTCAAAAATGCCTCAAAGGTTTCCTTGCGCTCTTGTGTGGGGCCGGTGGCAAGGTACGGATACCGGAAATAGCGCTCGGGCTTCCCCGCGGCCATCAGCAGCGAACGCGTAACCACTTCCCCGCGAATCGTATCGTCCTCCATCTCCGCGACGGAGACTTGATTGAAATTGACGTGCGCGTAGGTATGATTTCCCAGCTCGAAACCCGCGTCGATCCACTTTTGCAACAGCGCCACCCGCGCATCTCGTTCTCCGGCCACGTGCAGCTTCTTTTCGTTGACAAACCCGGTGGCGGGAGCGCGATGGGCTTTCAGGATGGCAGGAATCGCCTCGTTGTACCGCTCGAGCTCGCGCAATTCCCCGTTGGCCGTTGGCCTCGCCGGAATCGCCCCCGGCAAATCATCCACGGTAATGGCGACTCGCCGCTCGAATTGATCGCCTCTTGCGATTTCGCTCTCCGGCTTGCTTGTCCAGTCAACCGCTCCCGTCGCGCCAAACAAAAGAACCAAGAAGGAGCAGGTCAGCCGCTTTTTGGCCAGGTTGTCCCGGTCGTTCTTGCTCCTGTTTGTCGGTTTGCTTAACACACCCTCGCCACCACGCAGTCCTAGCGGCGCGCTTTAGCGCGAGCCGCGTCCCCACAACGCTGGATTCCGCCCCTCAACCATACCTCTTTTGCGGCACTGACTCTGGCCCCACCGCGCATCCACGCAACTCTTCCTCGGCCTTCCTTCTCGAAGCACACGTCATCGTGAGTCAAAAGGGCGGCAGAGCTTCTGCCGTTTTTTTTCTGCCCGGTGCCCTGGCGGTGGGAGGTTCGGCACAAAAGACAGCCACGGAGGCAGTCGAGGATTGCACTGTTTTTGTCCCAACCCAGGTCAACACTGCTTCAGTGTTCATTCTAAACGATTTACACGACCTCCAAGGGGTCCAGAGTGAACTATTACAGAAGAATAAGGGGAGCCATCGGAGCTCCTGATCCATTCCAGACTCGTTTGGCGCGGCATGGCGCTTTCGTCGGGCATCTCCGAGTCATCTCCGAGGCCTGGTCGACGCTCCGAACGCGAGCAGCTGCTACAATAGAACGCAATTTGAGGGCGATGGAGTTCGCCATGACCGGGCCGCTTTTGACCGGGTCTGATGGTGGCTTGCGGCGATCCTTCGGGGACTGCCGAGCGAGTTTGGAACGACTCCGTCGCGTGCCGCCACGCCGCGGAAGGGAGACGCCTTGCAACTCTTGCTGGTTGCTATCTTTGGCGCGGTGGGCACGCTCGCGCGCTACGGCCTCCAGGGTCTCGTGCACCTTCGCGCGGGCAGCGCTTTCCCCTACGGCACGCTGCTCGTCAATTTGACTGGCTGCTTCTTCCTCGGCTTGATCGGCCAGTTCACCATGAATCGCATGGTGCTGCCTGCGGACTGGCGCATGGCCATCACTGTCGGCTTCTTTGGAGGCTACACGACTTTCTCCAGCTTTGGCTGGGAAACGGCCAAAATGCTGGAAGACGGGGAGTGGCTCGGCGCAACAGCCTACGTGGGTGCGAGCGTGCTGGCAGGCCTGCTGTTGTCCGTGGCCGGCATCCGGCTCGCCAACAAATTCTAGTTGAGACGACGGTAGGGCCGGGATATATCGTGCCCTCTTAGAACGATGCGCGCGAGAATGTGTCATCCTGAGCTTATGCGGCGCGGTCGGGATCTCAACATTCGGGCTTACCGGTCGCAGATGGTGTTAGTGACGATAAAAGCGGGAATTTGGGCTAAATCTTCTTTCTTATTTAAGACTTAGAACTCGAAACTGAGACTCCCAAAATGCCACATCAAAAATTCGAGGGCGAACGCACCCTGATGCGCATCCACATCGGCGAGTCCGACAAATGGCACGGCAAGCCGCTCTACGAAGCCATTGTCGAAATGCTGCGCAAGGAAGGTTTCTCCGGTGCGACCGTTCTTCGCGGCGTCGCGGGCTACGGTGGCTCGAGCGTCTACCACACCGACAAAATCCTTCGCCTTTCCCAGGATCTGCCCATCGTTCTCGAGGTCATCGAGTCCACCGAGCGCATTGAACAACTCCTTCCCCGGCTGGACGAAATGGTGGATGGTGGCCTCATCACCTTGGAGAAAGTCCGCGTCATCCTGTACCGCCCCGCTAAAAGATAGCCGGGGAATCGCGATCCAACGCCGTCGGGCACGAAGCGCAAACCGCCGAGATCGCCTCGCTCTTCGGAGCTCTCGAGGTGAAAGTTGTGTAAACTGCCCCCTTATGTCCGAGGCCGCAGAGAAACAACCCTGGCTCAACCGCACCGTTCTGGGCGTTGGCCTCACCAGCCTGTTTAGCGACTGGAGCCACGAAACAGCCACGGCGGTTTTGCCTGCTTTTCTTGGAGCGATTGGCGCAGGGCCGGCCTGGCTCGGCGCCATCGAAGGCGTCGCCGACGGTCTCTCGAGTTTCGCGAAGCTCATCGCCGGGCATTACACCGACACGCTGAAGCGCCGTAAGCCGCTTGCTGTACTGGGCTACGCCGTAACGGCGCTATGCACGGCATCCTTCGGTCTCGCTTCTTGCGCCTACCAAGTGCTTCTCGGACGCGTCGGAGCCTGGCTTGGCCGCGGCGTGCGCTCCCCGGCGCGGAAAGCGCTTCTGGCCGCGGACGTTCCACCCAACGCCTACGGCCGCGCCTTCGGTCTCGAGCGCCTGATGGACACGCTCGGCGCCATCGTCGGCCCGCTCACCGCGCTCTGGCTTCTCCGTGTGACCGATCATTCCTATCGCAAGGTTTTTTTCTGGACGCTCCTTCCGGGCTTCGTCGCCGTGGCATGCTTCTGGTTGCTGGTGCGCGAACGGACCTTGACCACCCCCTCGCAACGTTCCCTCTTGCTCGGACTGAAGGCGCTCCCGATTCACTTCCGCCGCCTGCTTGTCGGCGTGGGGGTTTTCGGAGCCGGCGATTTCTCTCATTCATTGCTGATTCTTTACGCCTCGCGCATGCTTGCGCCCGTGCACGGCCTCAAGCACGCTGCCAGCCTCGCCGTCGGCCTCTACACCCTGCGTAACGTCTTCTACGCCGGCTCCGCGTATCTCAGCGGCTGGCTCAGTGATCACATCGCAAGCCGCAAGAGCGTCCTGGCCGCGGGCTATACGCTGGCGGGAGTCACCGCGATGCTCCTATCGACGGGAACGCATTCTTTAGCGCTGCTCGTCGTGATCTTCATTCTGGCTGGTCTCTACATTGGCACGGAGGAAGCCCTCGAAGACTCCCTCTCCGCGGAACTCGTGCCCCAGGAGCAGCACGGCATGGCCTTCGGTACTCTCGCCGCGGTCAATGCGGTCGGCGATTTCGTCTCGAGCCTTCTGGTGGGCTCTCTCTGGAGCGTTTTCAACGTGCAAACCGCCTTCGCCGCCTCCACGATTCTCTTCTTCGCCGGGGCCCTCCTGATCCTCCGCCTGCGCACCCACTCCTGATTTCACCTGATTTCCCCTTGCGAGTTACTGAGCCGCATGTTACTTTGGCGAACAAAAGGCGAATCTATTGCCTGGCTATGCAGGCTTTTGGAGGGTTTTTCATGCCGGAATCGCTGGCGGTGCAAAGAGCCAAAGAATGCAGTGCCATCGCGCGGGTCCACGAAGTGCTCGACGAGTTTGCCGCACGCGATCACAACCGCGAGATTCTCACCGCCATTCGTCACTTCCCCGCACGGGAAGCGCAATGGGCCGACTTTCCGGGGTGGGTGAACGGGAAGCTCCGTTCCGCTTATGCCGCAAAGGGTGTAAGCCGCCTTTACACACACCAAGCAGCCGCCGCCGAGGCGGTACACTCAGGAAGAAATGTTGTGATTGTCACGCCCACCGCTTCCGGCAAAACGCTTTGCTACAACCTGCCCGTCCTGAACGCAATTCTGGAAAACTCCGACACCCGCGCGCTGTATCTTTTCCCCACAAAAGCGCTCGCGCAGGATCAACTCGCAGAACTTTACGACCTCAACCAGCGGCTGGATCACGGTTTCGGCGTTTTCACCTACGACGGCGACACGCCTGGCGATGCCCGCAAAGCCATTCGCGAAAAAGGTCACGCGGTCCTGACCAATCCGGATATGCTGCACACGGGAATTCTTCCGCACCACACGCGTTGGACGCGGCTGTTCGAGAATCTGCGGTACATCGTTCTCGACGAACTGCACACCTACCGCGGCGTTTTCGGCAGCCATCTGTGCAATGTCCTTCGCCGGCTGCGCCGCATCGCGCGTTTTTACGGACGCGAGCCGCAATTCATTTGCTGCTCCGCGACCATCGCAAATCCCGGCGAACTGGCTTCTCGCCTCCTCGAATCCAAGGTTGCAGTCCTCGATTCCAACGGCGCGCCTGCCGCAGCGAAAACTTTTGTCTTCTACAATCCTCCGACGGTTAATCGAGCGCTGGGCATTCGCCGCAATTACATCAACGAATCGGCGCGAGTTGCACAGGAGTTTCTGAAGCACGAACTGCAAACGATCGTTTTTGCAAATTCCCGTCTGCACACAGAAATTCTTCTTACTTGCTTGCAGCGGGCGAACCCGCATCTGCCGGGAAAACCGGAAACCATTCGCGGCTACCGGGGCGGATACTTGCCAAACGAGCGGCGCGAAATCGAGCGCGGCCTGCGTGAAGGAAAAATCCGCGGCGTGGTCTCGACGAGCGCGCTCGAATTGGGCATCGACGTCGGTTCGCTCGACTCCGTGGTGATGGCGGGCTATCCCGGCACGATTTCGGCCACCTGGCAACGCGCGGGCCGCGCCGGGCGCCGCAGCGGAAGCTCCTGCGCCGTGCTGGTGGCTTCATCCGCGCCGCTCGATCAATTCATGGTGCGCCACCCGGATTACTTCTTCGGTCACACGCCCGAGCACGCCTTCATTCAGCCGGACAATCTGGAAATCCTCATCAATCACCTGAAATGCGCGGCTTTTGAATTGCCGATCGCCCCCCGTGAAAAGTTCGGCGACGTGGACCTTCCGGATCTTTGCGCGCGGCTTGCGGAGGCCGGGTTTCTGCATCTCGCGGGCGAGAATTATCACTGGACCCAGGAAGCCTATCCGGCCGACACCGTGAGCCTTCGCTCGGTCACAAGCGACAATTTCGTGATCATCGACATCAGCGGGGAACCGAACGTTGTCGGCGAAATTGACTTTCCGAGCGCACTGGTTTTCGTGCACGAAAAAGCGATTTATCTGCACGGCGGGCAGCAATACCACGTCGAGCATCTGGACTTCAAAGAACGCAAGGCCTACGTGAAGGGAGTCGCTGTCGATTATTACACCGACGCCGTGCGCTACACCCAGGTGCGCGTCCTCGAAGTCGCCGCCTCAGACCGGGGCAACCACCCTGCCCCGGCCACCCTGAGCGAGGCGAAGGCGCTCAGCGCAAGCCCACGGAGTGCATCGGCGCACTCCCATTCCCATGGGGACGTTCTGGTTCGCTCGCAGGTTGTGGGCTTCAAGAAAATCAAGTTCTTTACGAACGAAACCATCGGTGACGGCAAGCTGGAACTGCCCGAAAACGAAATGCACACGACGGCTTACTGGGTTACGCTGGAGCGCCCGATGCTCGAGTCGCTTCCCTTTTCCGTCAGCGAACGACAGTCGGGCATGTTGGGCTTGCTGCATGCGCTCGAGTGTGTCGCGACGCTGCTGTTGATGTGCGACCGGCGCGATCTAGCCACGGCCATCGGCGAGCGCCCGCCTGAGGCAGCCCCCGAAGACGGTCGAAGCGTGGCGGTGCGCATGGAGGAGGCTGTCTCCACAAATGCTCGCGAATTGTTCGAGCCGAATCTGTATCTCTATGATGCGTACCCGGGCGGCATCGGCTTCTCGGAACCGCTTTTTCGCGCGCACGACCTGCTGGTGCGCAAGACGCGCGAGCTGATTTCCTCCTGCGCATGCGAATGGGGATGCCCTTCCTGTGTTGGGCCACCGGGGGGTCTCGCGCCGCGCGCCAAGGAAGCGGCGCTGGCCATTCTCGACTGCTTGTGTGCCTAGATGCCTCGAACCGCCGACAGGTTTTCCCGGCTCAGAGCGCTCGAACCGGCGCGGCCAGCCGCCGCGCGGCCAGACAGGCCTGCTTTGCGCGCTCCCGATGAAGAAGATAGGCTTCTGCAACTCCTCGGCGCAGGCGTGGTGCGGAATCATTTCGGCGAGCATCTCGCGATTCGAAATTGGTATTCCACACCGGAATATGCTGAGCCGTCCGACGTCAGCCTGGAGCTTCTCTCGCGCACACGCGATGCGTCTCCTTCAAGAAAAACGCGAGCGACGCTCGGGGATCCATCGAGATGGCTCTTCCTCGATACGGAAACAACCGGTCTCGCGGGAGGAACCGGCACCTACGCCTTTCTCATCGGGCTCGGGTGGTGGGATGCCGGGGGATTCGAGGTCGAGCAGTTTTTTATGCGAGATTTCACGGAAGAATATTCGCTACTCCAGGAACTTGCGGTGCGCATCACCGAACGGCCCGTGCTTGTTACGTTTAATGGGAAATCGTTTGACTGGCCGCTGCTTGAAAACCGTTTTGCGATGACGCGCTCAATCGTGGCGCCCAAGCTGGCCGCGCATCTGGACCTGCTGCATCCCGCCCGCGCGCTGTGGAAGCTGCGGCTTGGCAGCGTGCGATTGATGGACCTCGAACGCCGCGTCCTCGATCGAGAGGGGCTGGGCTGGCACCGCAAAGATGATGTCGATTCCGCCCTGATCCCGCAGCATTACTTCGATTACTTGCGAGGCGGACCGCTGGCCCCGCTAGCCGGAGTTGTGCGCCACAACCAGATGGACCTGCGCGGGCTGGCAGCTCTGTTCGGAAAAATCAATGCCATGCTCTCCGACTCCGCGGGCCGCTTTGAGGAATACGAAAGCCTCGATCTGTTTGGACTCTCTCGTTTCTTCGAGCGCCGCGGAGATTCCTCGCGCGCTCAAATCGCCTGCGCGCAGGCCCTGGCTATCGGGCTGCCACGGGACGTTCGTGCCAGGGCACGGAAGGAACTTGCACGGATGGCCAAGCGGCGCGGCGAACACGAGCGCGCCGCCGCAATCTGGGAGGAAATGGTTGCGGACTCCCAGGATGAAGTTCACGCGTGTGAACAGCTGGCTATCTATTACGAACGCCGGGCCAAAGATTTCCCGCGCGCTCTGGAATACGCAAAAGTCGGACTTGCCAAACTCAGGCGCGAGCGCACTGCCTGTTTCGGCAATTCACACGATCCCTATCTGGCATCCAGGTTCGCGCGGCAGGAGAAACGCTTTATCGAGCGGTCGGCGAGGCTGGAAAGAAAAGCGCCGCCGCGGTCTTCGCGGGCACCGCGCCGGGGTGCTCCGGGGGCGGCGGAGCCGAAGGCCAATCGAGCGCTTTGGTGAAAGCATCAAAAAGCCTGCGCGTCGCGCCTTCGAGGGTTACGCAACTGTCGCCAAAACAGTAGAGGAAAGCGCCGCCGTCGGGTGTGTCGAACTGGAAGAAGTTCGGGCGCCGCATCAGATTGGAGCGCTCCGAATGTTTTTTCTCCAGTGCTTCGGAATACTGCCCGAAGAAACGGTCTGCGTGCATTTCGCTATCGAGGTGCAGGCGGGTCACGAGCATCAGCTTCTTGGTCTCTTTTTGCTCATAGGTCGCGTAACGGTCGCCATCCCATGCGGCGGCCAAGGCCTTGGCGCGGTCGTCATCCAGAAATGGTTTCAGAACTTCTTTCCAGCCAAATTCGCCCAGGATGTTCTCATCGAGCTTGGCCCAATCCTTGCCAAGCATCTTTTCAAACGACGGGAGCGAAACCGTCGAAGGAGTCCTGCCGGATTTGTACAAGCCAGGGTGCAAGATCTGTTGCGTGGAGACCGGAGGCTTTTCAAAAACACCGGATAGCACCGGCCAACCGCTGTTCTTCAGTATCGCCGCCGAGAAATTCAGCCCGCTGATGTAAGGAAAGATCAGCGCGTCTTTAAGAAAGGGCGGCGCGCTCTTGAGCGTCGGCGTGCTCTCCAGTTCGCCGAGCAGCATCGACGGATCGAACTCCGGCAGGTCTTTGAGCGAGCGGCCGGTCCCGAGCATCAGGTAGTCCACCATGGCGGCCATGGCGCTGCCTTCAAGCACGGCGTCACGCGCGAGTTCCGCGTCTTCATTGGGACGCGCCGCACGGCTCCACGCTTCGATGTGGAAATGCTGGTCCTCGAGCGCATGGGTCAATTCATGGGCCATGACCATACGCTGGTCACCGGGCGGGCTCCAATCAGCAATGTAAAACTCCTGGGCCCTGGGATCATAGAGCCCTTCGACCTGCTCGGTAAGCACGTTGACCATGAAAGTATCCAGGTCAAACCCCCTGGGGAGCAGACCAAAGGCTTCGGCGGTACGCGCGTCTGCGTAACGCTCGGCGGGATTCTTTTCCTCGTTCATCTGCTTAATCACATAGGCGCGAATTTCCTCGCGGGAGCGCAGAGATTTCTTTAGCGGAGTGATCAGTTTCAGGCCGGTGATTTCGCTCATCTCCTGGAGCACTTCGTCGGCGGCAGCGAGGAAGGCGACGTCGCTTGCCGATTTGGAAGCCGCATGAGAGGCAGCGGGAGAGCTGTCCTGGCCACGTGTTTGTGCTGCGCCAAAACTGCAGCCAAGACCAAGAACCAGAGCCAGCAGGGCGCCCTGCGCCCGTTTTCCTAGCGAGTCCATATCTCCAGCAGAATAGCAGAATCAGAATTTCTGTGCCGCTCGGGCCTGAAAGCGGGCGGCAGAACTGCCACTACGAGCGAGCCCCTAACCGTCCAAGTTGAAAGGAACCCAAAGCGGATTTTTTCCGACTTTTTAGCACCCAGGCAATTCTGTGGTGCCCTGAGCAGTGCGTGGCCACCTGGTAGGGGGGAAAGCTGACGCAACCGGGGCTTCGTCTGAGGCAAGCCGGCGAAAAACTGGGGCGCCCGGATTTCATTCTCCCACATCAGCCGGCTGGCGGACATTGAGAATCTATGTCGTGTGTCGGCCAGGTTGCGGGGATTGTCACGCGTCCGAATGGGCCGAGGTACACGCCTCGTGGAGAATCTCCAAGAGAGCCCGAAGATTAGAGAAAAAGAGTTCCTTGAGATAATCGGGGGCGTTTTCGGGCAGGAGGACGCGGTAAGGTTCCAGTTGCCGCCAGTGTGAAACGACGGCTGCGAGCCCTCCTTCCATGGCCGAAAGACAATCGCGCAAATCTTCCAGTTGTTTCTCTAGCGGCATTTCCAAGATCCGCTCGAAAATTTGCTCGTGACATAACTCCAGGGCTTGATGCACGGCTCCCTCCGGGTACAGCGCCGCCAACCCCTGGTGCTCATACCGGCCGCTCGCTAGATCCCGCAGGGAAGCCACGTAGACGAGCCTTGCGAACGCTCCCTCAATTCCCGCCAGCGTATTCAGAGTAAAGTCCTGAACCACTCTGCGGGCCTGCTGAAGTTTACTCAGTGTTTCCATAGGCCCTGCTGTTCCGAAATCAGAACATTTTCCGACTCTTCCAACCCCTGCGAGAACCCTCAGTGTGCGAGTCGAGGAGGGTCCCTTTATGAGGAAAACGAGTGATCCTGTCGATTCTTTTGCTTTTGACTGCCTTTATCGTACTGCCCGGGTCGAGTATTGGCAAAGACAATGCAAGTAAATTTAAGTAGACTTAAGGAAGACTTAAGGAAACCTAAGTAAACCTGCTGTAGCTGACGGCAACCCGTTGCCGCCACTGCCGCCGCCCCCCCAAGCCCCAGCGATGCTGAACGCGTACCTGCCGTGACGCTCGCTTGAGGGAGTTCGCTTGCCCGAATGCTATCGCTCGAGTAAATTTCGGACATTACCGGGCGCGTACGAACTATCTGTTTGCCGGGAAGCAGCGGGATGGTACTATGCGCCGCAATGTCCGAAATTGGCACTCTCGAACAAGTCCTGTGGGGCTTGAGTTTCTCCTTTAATTTAGCTCTGGTCTTTTTGCTCTTGTACCGCAAGAACTACCGCCTCTATCCCTGCTTTCTCCTCTACGCTCTGCTGAATCTTTTTCAAGCCGTAATCATTTTCGCAAGCCTACAGCGATGGAGTTTTGGTTCGGCCACTTTGTACAAAATAGCCTGGGGAACCCAGGGCATGGTAGTCCTAGCGCGGGCCGTTTCCGTGGCCGAGGTTTGTCGGCATGTGCTGGCGAAGTACCGGGGAATCTGGGGGTTGGGTTGGCGGCTGTCGGTTGCGGTGGCTGCCCTAGTCCTAGCGTACTCCTGGGCGGTTGCGGCAAATCATTGGCAGTTGTTCGTTTTGACTGCGGATCGCAGTATCGAGCTGGCGATAGCAGTTGCCATCCTTGCGCTGCTGGTGTTTGCTCGCTACTACCAGGTTGTTATCGAGCCGGCAGCTCGCTTTCTAGCCATTGGCTTTTTCCTCTACTCTTGCTCCCAGGTTCTGAATGACAGCATCTTGGAGCGTTGGTTGCAGCAATACGCGACCTTCTGGAACCTACTCGGAGCAATCACCTTTCTTACGAGCGCGCTGCTGTGGGGGTGGGCCTTGCGTCTCGATCCGCAAAAGGCACGGTCGCAACCGCAACTGCTTCCGGAAGATCATTATCGTTTGCTGTCTCCCGCGATCAACGCTCGCTTGAAGGCTCTCGACGAGCAATTGGGCCATTTCTGGCGCGCTGAGGGAGAAAAGACTTGAGCCTCGCTTTCTACGTTTTCCTCGCAATCCTCGCGCTTCTCTTTGTCGTATTCGTTTGGTCGCTGCGAAACCCAAAGGGCCATACCGTCCCTTCCCCATCCTCCGCGATTCCCCAAGACCTTCAGGGGAGCCATGTCACGCACTTGCCGCAGATCCGGCGAGCGCTGGCGCCTGCGGACTTGGAGTTTGCTTCGAAAAGAATCCCTCGGGAGGCGTTGCGGCGAATGCAGAGAGAGCGCCGGAACGTCGCCCTGGCTTACCTTTCTGCTTTGCAGGCGGAACTCCAAAGGCTTCTGCGCACCGCGAGAATTGTCGCGGCGCTCTCCCCGGCAGTCGCCGGCGGGCAAGAACTGGAAAGAGTAGTTTTGACGTGGAACTTCCTGTGGCGATATCGGGTGATTCGCCTAAGCGTGTGGGCCGGTTTCACACCACTCCCGCAAATCAGTGATCTCAGCGATTTGCTCAGCGGCTACAGTGTTCGCTTGGAAGAAACCATGAGAAAGCTGGCCGAGCGCGCCGCGATGGTAGCGGAAATGGTCTCATCGCCCGATCGGCGCCGCATCGATCCTATTTAGAAGCAGTTCATCCACCGCGGCCAGCAGTTCGCTCACTTTGAAGGGTTTCTGCAGAATCCGCGTACTGCTTTGGCCGATTCTTTCCGCGGCCTCACCCGCAGGCGCAACCGCACACATCCAGATCAACTTTCGAGAAAGAACGGGCTTATGCTGAGCCAGCCAACTCTCCAGACCACCCCCATTGGAAGAGTCCGCTAGCTGAAAGTCGGCAACAATCAAGTCAAGGTCCTGCCGTTCGAGCACAGCGCGCGCCTCCTCCAGGTTCCTGGCCGCGTGGACGTGATGATCGCGGCCGCGCAAGAAGGTACTCACGGCTTCCAGAACGGACTCGTCGTGATCCAGCAAGAGGATGTGCGCGCTCCTTCCAGGATCGGGATTGGGCGAGTCCAATTGAGAACCCGATGGCGCGACAGACTGACACGGCAGTTCGATAGTGAAGCAAGCCCCTCCCGCGGGCCCGTTCCGCACACGAATCGTTCCTCCGTGCTCCGTAACAATCCCGTAACAGATGCTCAAGCCGAGGCCGGTTCCTTTTCCAACTGGCTTTGTCGTGTAGAACGGATCAAAAACACGAGAGGGGTCCTTCACTCCGGGGCCGCTGTCGGTGAATTCGATGATCAGCCGCTCGCCCTCCATTGCGGTGCGAACCCAAAGATCACCTTCTGTCGAGCGCTCCAAGATGGCGTCAGCGGCGTTGTTCACCATGTTTAGAAAGACCTGCTGCAACTGATGAGGGTCGGCCGCCGTCACCGGGAGATCGCTCGCCAGATCCAGGTGAACACGAATATTGTTCATGCGCAAATCGTAATCCCGCAGCGCGAGAGTTTCCTCAAGAGTCTGATTCATCTTCACGGGAATTCGCTCGGGCTTGTGCTGGCGGGCGAAGCTCAGGAGATTTTGCACGATGCGGTGGGTACGTTGCGCTTGCTTGTACAGTTTTTCCGAATATTCGACGCCTTGCGGCCCCAATTGCCCGCTGGAGGTCAGCAGCTGGCTATATCCAAGAATGGCGGTAAGCGGATTGTTCAGCTCATGGGCGACACCCGAGATGAGCTGACCCACCGCGGCAAGTCTTTCGCTGTGAAGCAATTGTTCCTGTGTCCGGCGGAGGTTTTCGTAAGCCTGGCGAGTTTCTTCGTAGAGGATAGAACGATCGATCGCACTGGAAATCTGACTGCCGACGGCAATGAGCAAGTTCACGTCGGCTGGGGAAAACTCGCGCGGAGTGCGCGTTCCCACGACGAGACCGCCGATCACGCGGTCCTTGGACCAGAGAATCACAATGTAAGCGGTGGCAATTCCTTCTTTGATTTGCGCATCGCGAAAAACCGCCGGCAGCGGGAGGCCCTGAGCGGAGATAAAGGTTGCATGCGCGTCCTTGATATGCTGCAGCAACTCCGGCTTCACGGAAACCGCGGGAAAATGGCGCGAGTATTCGGAGCGATGGCCGGCGGCCGCCACGCGCCGCAAATTTGTGCCGCTCGCATCAAAGAGGTAAAGCGAGGTGGCGTCGAGGCTGAAAAGCTCGGCCATCTGGCGTAGCGTGCGGTGCAACGAATCGGTAAGATCCAGCGATTCCGTAAGTGTTTGGGCGATGGAATTCAGCACCATGAGCTCGCGGTTGCGCCTGCGGATTTCCAGTTCCGCCTGCTTGCGTTCGGTGATGTCCTGAAGGAATCCCTGGTAAGCAGTGACGTTTCCGCCGGCGTCCCGCACGGTGATGGAGGACTCCAGCATGGTGCGCACTTCGCCGTCTTTGCGCCGCATTTCAAATTCGAAGTCCGCCACCGCGCCGTGCTCGTTTAGGAGTCGCTTGAGTCGCTCCCGGTCGGCAGGATTTTTATAGAACGCCCCCGGAATGTCGATGGCCATTAACTCGTCGCGGCTCTCATAGCCCGACATCCGCAACAAAGCGTCGTTAAAGTCAAGAAACCGGCCTTGTGGCGTGGAAATGAACACGCCTTCCTGTACGTTGGAGACGAGCGTTCGATATTTCTCTTCTGCGCGCTTTCGCTCGGTAATGTCTTTCAGGACATGGACGGTGCCAAGGACCCGTCCGCTGGGATCGGCGAAACTCGAGTTGGACGCGAGAAAATATCCGGGAAGCCACGGGTCTGGATTGTCTCCCTCGCCGGCAACTCCCTCGCAATACGCGCAAACCTTGTAGGCCGCGTTTTTGACAGGAAGAAGCTCAGCAACACTCCAACCGACCATAGCCTCGCGTTCGCGGCCCAGCAATTGACGCAGTCGCTGGTTGCTCCGCAAGATGCGCCCCTGGGCATCGTGAACCAGGATGGGGTCACCGATAGAGTCGAACGTGTATTCCCACTGGCGGCGCACGGTGGCAACCTCCTCAAACAAACGAACATTTTCCAGCGTCATCCCGAGCAGGTTGGCCATATTCACGAGATAGGAAAGTTCGCCGGGAGCGAAGCGCCGGCGTTCGGTAGCGCCGATGGCAATGATACCCAAAGCCCCATTTTCCCCGGGAAGCGCAAGCGTCACCAGCGACTTCAACCCTGCTTCGTCCAGCCGTTTTTGCGCAGCCGGATCCCACTCATCTTGCGATTCCAGGAATTGACATTCTTCTTTCAATACACGCTGGGCCCAAGGTTCCGAGGCGGAAACCTTGCTGTACTTCGCAAGAAACTGCGGTTCGTAGCCCACCGAAGAGCGGGCTACCAGTTGCGCATCCTTGCCCTCTCCCTCCTTGAGGCAAACGATGCCGTGGGTGGCGTCTAAACTTCCCACCAACTGCGTCAGCACCTGGTCGATTACGTCCTGCACGGAAAGAGTCTGCGTGGTAGCCGCGGTCAGGAGCGACAACCGGCGCATCTTATCGTTTAACTCTTCACTTCGTGTCCGCTCACTCTCGAGAACCACAACCACCATAGCAATGCCCAGGGCTACTCCCAGAATGTGATCGAAGGAGATGCGCAACAAAAAGTAGGGATGCTGCGGCCAGTGCGGCCGATCGAGGCCATGCAGACCAAGGAGGAGAAACGCACCCGCAAGAAGCTGCAAACCGTGCCCTCTCCGTGTGGACGGGGATCGCAAAAGCAGGAAACCGGCGGCCAGGCAAACGATGCTTTCCACAATAGCGGTTCCCCAGTGCACGGAGGCAAATCGCTGGGGTCCGCTTCTTTCCACGTAATAAACCACTGCCAGAACGAAAGTGATAACCGGGAGCGCCAAATACCGCCGGTCGGGACTGGCCACACGATTTACTGCGGCCACCAAGAAAAGCAGTACCGCGGCGGTGTGAGTCACCAGACAAGCTAGATGTAATCCAGCCAGCGGCCGCGCAAGGAAAATCACTTCAAAGACCGCCGAAAACGTGAAGCAGAACCACCCGGCATGCCAGAAGCGGAAATAACCTCCAGGCTGTTCGCGGCGGAAAAGCGGAAAAAGTACCAGAAGAATGACGAAGGCACTGGCTTCGAAGAAAGCGATCCCGAGCAGGCCTTGGTTCTCCAACACGATGCGCCGCCTTCCGGCTGGACGTGCCATCACTAAGGTGCTCAAGGTGCCCGAATCATGGGCGGACGGCGAGAAACTTTGGATGGACGGCCTGTTTGACGCTAACATGCTATTTCCCGACAGGGCAAGCAGCCGGACAGCAAGGTGTGCCGTCACTTATAATGTGTGCTTGGAGCTGACCGGGTTGGACACTGAGAACATACTTGTCGTGGACGACGAAGAAGCGATTCGAGAAGTCGTTTCGACGATGCTCGAATCCAAAGGCTACCGCTGCACGGTGGCGCACAACGGCCGCGTTGCGCAAGAACACATCAAACGCACCACTCCCGACCTGATTTTGAGCGACATGATCATGCCGGAGATGGATGGCATCAAGCTTCTGGAATGGGTGCGTGAGTTTGACCCCGACGTGCCCGTCATTATGGTCACGGCGATCCACGACATCTCCACGGCGCTCGAAGCCATCCGTCGCGGCGCCTACGACTACATCTTGAAGCCTTTTGAAAAGGACCAGCTTTTCCTGGGCGTGGGCCGCGCGCTGCAGCATCGTCGGCTCGTCAACGAAAACCGAAAATATCAACGCGATCTCGAGCAGCAGGTGGAAGATCGCACCGCGCGGCTCCAAGAGGCTCTCGACCAGCTCGAACAGTCTTACGACGACACTTTGGAGGCCCTTGGCAGCGCGCTGGACTTGAAGGACGCGGAAACCGAGGGCCATTGCCAGCGTGTTACCGCGTTCTGCATCTCCGTTGCAAAGACCATGCCGGTTCCGGATACCTATTTGCCGATTCTGGCCCGTGCCGCGTTTCTCCACGATATCGGCAAGATGGCCATTCCCGATGGCATCCTGCGAAAGCCCGGCCCGCTTACCGACGAGGAAAAAAAAATCATGCGCACACACTGCGAAATCGGCTACAACATGCTGATTCGCATCCCATTTCTTCGCGATGCCGCGGAAATTGTGCTCGCGCACCAGGAGTTTTTTGACGGCTCTGGCTATCCCAGGGGCCTGCGAGGTGATCAGATTCCGCTGGGGGCGCGTATCTTCACCATCGCCGACTCGCTCGATGCCATGATCAGCGACCGGCCGTATCGGCGGGCACTCCCGATGCCACACGCCCGGGAGGAAATCAGGCGATGCTCCGGCAGCCAGTTCGATCCGGAGGTAGTGAAAGTTTTCCTGTCCATCCCGGAGCAGCATTGGATTGAATTGCGCGAACACCTTGGTTCCCCGTTCCGGTTGGCACACCTCCGGAACCTATAGCGCCGGGAGCAGCAAAAAAATCCGAATGCTCATCTGCCCCGGCTTGCATCGAATCCGGGGGCATCGTACTATCTGGCCCTAGAAGGAGCTTCATGGCTCTCGTTCCCATCAAAACTGCTTCGGAAACCGGCTATTGCGATTGCATCTGCGGCTGCTACGAACTGGCCAGCCTGCGCGATGAAGACACGGGCAAGGGCTATTGCCCCGCGTGCGGGAAGGATCATCTTGGGCTCAACACGGGCATTGGCCTGCCGAATCCCGCTCCCGCCAAAGTCTCGGCAAATGCGCCGGGAAACAGTAGGTCCGCCCGCATGCCGGCCCCCGCCGATCCCCCCGGCCGCTTGCGCTGAGCCGCCCCTCTGATCTCTACGATTTGGTAATCCTGTGGTACGCGCAATCGGGGTACAAACTGGCTCCTCAGTTCACTCTGCACCGGCTTTGGTACACACAAAAATGCTCCACGTCGTTCGAGGACCTTCTGCGATCTTTGCGAACCGCTACTTGGCGAGAAAGGATTTTTGAAGACCCTGCCTTGGATGCGCCTACGCGAAAAATCCTGAAACCCCTTGTGGAATGGGCGAAAGTGGTCGCATAAAATGGAAAACTCTAGGCTAGCGGCTCATATTCAAAGTCGCCGAAGAAAAAAAGCTTGTTGCTTGAATATTGGGCCCCCAAAGTTGCCGCCAAAACGGTTGTCATCAAATCTCGGCACGGTGGTAAGGCCGCTCAGTTTCTGCAAAGTATCGAGGGCGTTATAATTTCGGTTCTGGTTATAGACATAAGCGAGCCCGTGAAATTCATTTGTACCGCTCTGGACGATGGTATTGAATTGCCCGCCCGAGGAGTGGCCGAATTCCGGTGAGAACTGGTTCTGCAGCACGGAAAACTCGGCGACGGCGTCGTTGGGCACGGTGACCAGAGTCCCGGTGACGCTCGTGTCGTTGTTGTCCACGCCTTCGATCGTGAAGTTGTTATTTTCGCGGACGCTGGCCGCCGACCGAAGGCCCGCTTCCCACCCCCACGCCACCGCTCGTTGCAACCCCGAATCGAGCAGGGAGAGATTCAGAACGCCGCTTCCAATGGTTGCGGAAGGTAAATCCTCAACTTGTTGCGAGGTAAAGTCATTGGTTACCTGAGCCGTGGTGGTATCCAAAAGGCTGCGCGGCGCCGGAAACCTCGATGGTGTTGGCTACGCTTTTTACCTCAAGAGTAATGGGCAGGGTGACGGTCTTGTTCAGCTCAACTCGGAGTCCGTTAATGGTTGTGGTGGCGAAGTTCGTAGCCGAAGCAGAAACGTTGTAAGCCCCTACGGGCAGGTTGGTGAAGCGGTATTCGCCGGTGTCATTGCCTTTCGTCGCGTACTTGACGCCGGTTTCGACGTTCACCGCCTCGATCGAGGCGCCCTGAACCGCCGCGCCCGACTTATCGAGCACCGTCCCCACCAAGTCTCCGCTGATAACCTGCGCGTCTCCCTCCCTAACCAGAATGCAACTAAGGACGAGAATCATTAAATTAAACACAACCCATGGAAAATGATCAAATGCTTGCTCTTCACTGACCCCTCCTGCCCCCCGACCTTGGGACAAGTAAAGCGAGCGAGCCCAAATGAGACGACTTGCTTCCTCAAACGCCCACGAGCCGGAGAATCTCCATGCGGCGACATGCAAGTTACCTTCCAGGCGCACTTGTCACGATTCGAAACAAAACCTTCGCTAACCTGCTGATTCCGTCGGCGGTACTAAAACCGTGTTTATATTTTTAGAAACATGTGATTCCATAAAGCGTATCTAAATTCCGTATCGCGAACCAAAGGTAAAAAGATTAGCAGACCAATCTCGAGCTCGCTTCGAGGCTGCCGCCTGATGGAAAAGTCCTACGCTGGAAGCCCGACCTTGTGCAAACGGAACTTCCCGACAAGCAAACTCACAACCAAATATCCTTCCGAGGAAAAATCATGGAAAGGCCCGGTGAACGTAGGCGTCCTGTTCCTCGAGCAAGGTCAGCGCAAGATCCTCATCGGAATGCGTCGCGGGCACGCACAGCAACGGCGTACCAGCCGCCTTCCAGCTCCACACGGCTAGAGAGAAACGTTTTGCGAGGCTACTACGATACCATCTGCGGCTGCTACGAACTGGCCAGCTTGCGCGATGAAGAAACGGCTGCGCGACGACGCAGGAAGACAAAGGCTATTGCGGCATAACAGGAGGGATCATCTTGGGCTCAACGCGGGCATCGGCCCGCGGAATCCTGCTCCCGCCAAAGGCTCGACAAATGCGCCGCGAAACAGTAGGTCCGCCCCCATGCCTGCCCCCGCCGATCCCCTCGGCCGCTTACGATAAGTGACTCTCCGTCCGCACATCCCACGGCCACTTAGGG
>Ga0209803_1000008_pt1 | contig 130364 bp, 94 predicted proteins | sample GraSoiAngelo_138_FD_185895 | JGI IMG/M metagenome (GOLD analysis project Ga0209803, IMG submission 185895) | Grasslands soil microbial communities from the Angelo Coastal Reserve, California, USA - 14_0929_09_40cm (SPAdes) (version 2) | ecosystem: Environmental > Terrestrial > Soil > Grasslands...
TGCGAATCCGCATCGCCGAGGGTTACATGGCGGAACTGGTGCCCGAAAAGGGAGATACCTTTCTTTTGGTCGAAAACCATTGCCCGATCTGCGCGGCTGCCAAAGTGTGCAGAGGATTCTGCACGACCGAGCAGGATCTATTTCGGGCTGTTTTGGGTGAAAACGTCACAGTCGAGCGGGTGGAACACATTGTCGCCGGTGACCGACGATGTGCTTATCGCATTCAGGAACACTTGAAGTAATCTGTCGGCTTCTCGTCTTATGTGGCGTCTGCGGTTATGTGGCGCGGTGATGTGATTTTGGCTAGGGGAGACATGCGAACGGTCGCTCTACACCACATAATTCCTGTCAAAGGTAAGCAAGCATGCGAGCCCAAATCATTCCAGAGCCTCCGTAAACTTGATCGTCGAACCCGGATTGTACATGCTCTTGAGGGTTTCAGAAAGCAGCTGTGTGAAAAAATTACGAGACCGGAAACCAAGCCTTTTCAATACGTTTGAGATTTTTGACCACACGCGAGTTTTTTGACCAGGCGGTATCGGAAAGCAATGTTACAGCGGTGCTGGATGGAGTTTTCGGTAGGCACAGGCCGCCGCGTCCACCCTCTACCTCGGCGACATCGCTGCGGCCGTCGGTCCCAACATGTATGCCCATGCCACTTCCCTAGATCCACTTCAAACGAATCAACCTTTTATGATCTTTTTTGCTCCCGGGTCCCAAACCGCCACAGCCTTGTTGAAATAGGCGTAATTGGCCAAATGACAGCCGATCGCCGCATTGTTGCCAAAGACTTCGTTCTCGACAACCGGCTTTCGACTGCGCACTGCTTTGAAAAAATTGGCCTGGTGATCGGGAACAGCGTCGTAACCCGGCGGTGTAGTGAACGTCTCGACTTCTTCATCCACGCGGAAATCGAGAGGTACGGGCGACGGATTTTCTTTGCGCCATTTATCCAGGTACTCCTCCCGCAATTTAGTCGGCCAACCGTAGATCGAGTAGCTCTCCGGTTCCGGGAGTGTGTCCTGCGGCTTAACCGTCAGAGTCGAATCCTTGATAGCCATGGTTCCTTTGGTTCCGTAAAAGGCCAAAAGCCCTCCGGCGTCATTATTCAGGTTGCAGCGAAGGACGACGCGGAAGCTGGGGTAGTCGTAAAAGGTTTCGATGAGGTCCGGAAAGTCCCGGCCATCCTTCCAGCGGAAAAGGCCGCCGGTGGATTGGGCGCGTTGCGGGATCGCGTTCGCGCCGGTAATGAAATGAATCCCGGAAATCAAGTGAACAAAGAGGTCGCCGGCCAAGCCTTCGCCGTAGTCCGCGAAGCAACGCCAGCGGAAAAATCGGACTGGGTCAAAAGGCCGCTTTGGCGCTCCGTCCAGAAAGGCGTTCCAGTCGATCGTTTGTTCGTTTGCGTTCGGCGGAATGGGGTAGACCCAAGCGCCGCTGGCGCTGTTGCGGTCTGAATATGCCTCAATTATGAATACGTCGCCGAGTCTCCCCGAGTCGAAAATTTCTTTGGCTTTCGCGTAAAGGATGGAACTGACTCCCTGGCTGCCGATCTGGATGATGCGATTTGCCTTTTGCGCCGCATCGATCATGGCAAATCCATCTTCCACCGTGTGAGACATCGGTTTTTCGCAATAGACGTCCTTGCCGGCGGCACAGGCATCGGCGACTACTTTGCGATGCTGGTGGTCCATCGTGGCGACAATGACGGCATCAACATCCTTGCGGTCTAAAATTTTTCTGTACTCGCGAGTGGCAGGAACGTCCTTCTTGACAGCTTCCCGGGCCGCCTCGTGCCGCGAGTCGTAAAGGTCGCAAACGCCCACGCACTCAACGCCCGGCACGTGAAGCGATGCTTGAAGCAACTCGCAACCTCGTACGCCTGTGCCAATGGAGGCGAACCGTACCGTGTCGCTGGGCGAAACTGCGCGGGCGGACGCGGACAGCGGAACCGGCTTCAGAACGGTAATATTTGCGGTTGCGCTTGCCGCCATGGCGCCTGTGCCCACACGGATAAATTGGCGACGAGTGAGTGAATCATAGCCCATGAAAGTCTGCCTCCCAACCTATCGATCTGGCGCCAGCGTCACGCCGTGTTGCGCCCCCCTGCGTCTTTTCGGGCGCCAATTATCCCACGAAATGGGGTGGTTGCGTGACACCCGTTAGCGACGACAGCACTGTTCAAAAAGGTCCGATGACGCGTTTTAGCGTTTCTTCCTTGACACTTCGCCTGACCGCCTTATAGTGGCCTAGTGAAAGGAACGGAAGACGTATCATCGTCATGAGGGACCGTGGGAACCATCCGTTGGTAAACAGGCGTGGCGTAGGCCTGGCAATATTGCTGCTTTTTTTTCCAGGCCCGTTGTTTCCGGCCGTAAAGCAACCCCTCGCAGCCAGCAGAGATGAACAATTCAACGGCCGTTGGGACATCAAGACCAGCGGGGAGCGCCCCCGCGCCTGGTGGTTGGAGATTGAAAACGCGGGAACGCCTGCCGCGAAAGGCAAGTTCATCAGCGCCTTTTCAGGCGATCTAAATGTGATTGAGCAAATTTCGACCAACGATGGCACGCTCCGCTTCGGCTGGACGCGGCAGCAGCGTCCGAGTCCTGGCGCCGAGCCGGTGACCCGGAAACTGGTTTACGCAGCGAAACTAGTGAATGGGAAGCTGCAAGGAACTTTCGAAGTGGAAGGCTCGAACCAGCCGCCGCTCGAATGGATCGGTGTACGCGCTCCCACGATCAAGGAAACAGATGACGGGACCTGGCGAGAAGGAAAGCCCATCGACCTGTTCAACGGCGAGAACATGACCGGCTGGATGTCCTGGGACGGCGGCGAACCAGTCGGTTGGTCAGTGAAAGATGGCACGCTGGCCTCCACGGGACGTGGTCAGGACATTGTGAGCCAGCAGAAGTTCTGGAATTTCATGCTGCACGTCGAATTCCGCATAGGCCAGCACAGCAACAGCGGGGTAGCTCTGCGGAATCGCTATGAAGTGCAGATCCTGGATGACTATGGCCGCCCACCGGATACTCACAGTGCCGGCGCCCTTTATAGCCGCATCGCGCCAAGCGAAAACGCCAGCAAGGCGGCTGGTGAATGGGAAACTTACGACATCCGTTTGGTCGGCCGCGAGGTCACGGTGGTGTTCAACGGCAAGAAGGTGATTGAGAAGGGTGTCATCGATGGCCTGACGGCGATGGCGCACGACGCCGATGAAGGCGAGCCTGGCGGCATCGCACTCCAGGGCGACCACGGTCCAGTGGAATTTCGCAAGATTACTATCACACCGTTGGTCAAGTAGCAGAGAAGCGGCCGGCCCATCAACCTTCAGGCGACGGCATGATTATTGCCTGACGCTCGCACTGCTGGTCATCACCGAGAGTCGTTTTGTTCTTCTCTCGGTGCCTTTTCGCCTTTGCTCCTAGCTTGCACCCTTCGAGGCGATCATCAGGAAGCTGACCAGGTCTTTCAACTCGCCGAGGATGAGTGTTGCTCCATAGTCTGAAGGCATTATAATAGCGAACCGGACTAGCGCTCAAAACTGCGCAGCTCGGATTTCATGAAGAGGTGAAAAGCACCGTCGAGGGTCTGCAACTACAAGGAAAAATTATCCTCGTTCCTCACGCGGCCGGAATATTTTTGGCCCGTATGGTCAAAAAACTAGAACGGCTTGAAATTGTTTGGGCTTACAGGGCACAACGATTTGGCGAATTACAGCTGCTATTCGCCTTTGCAATCGGAATCTAGCCACTGTCACGAAAATGTAACGCAAAGTGCGGAAGGCGGCGGCAAAAATGCGGCAAACGGCAACAAAGGAAGGAGAAAGTAAGTTGCTGGAATTTGCCCCAACTTGCTGATTCCGTTCGATTAGCCACTCCTCTGGCAAGATTTGGCAAAGTAGTTCGAACGGCTACGAACCAGAAGGTCGGGAGTTCGAATCTCTCAGGGCGCGCCACCTTATCTCTCTTGAATCAAGCACTTGCAGCCATTTCCAAAACTGGCTCGGATTCGATTTTCAGTCCATTCGGTCCAACAACGGCGTTCTTGGACGGAAGCTCGGAGCCCAAGCCGATCCGTTCAGTCACTTCTCTTTACGGAATTTGATGTTATTTTCCAGTTGCGAGTAGATGTCTCCGATCTCTTGGTCAGCGTGACCCATGCAGAAGTGTTCCAGGTCCTTTGGGACGGCGTTCTCGCGGAGCCAAGTGAGACGGAAGCGCCGGAACGCATGAGCCCCACACTTGGGCTGATTGAGTTCTGCCAAGATCGGATGCAGCGTGCGTCGCAGGATGTTCGATTGTTGAAGAGGTTTCCCGGTTTTAGAGCAGAACAACAACCCGGACTTCCTTTCGCCAATATATTCCTTGGGCATTGCGGCAACCGAGGAGTGCAGGTCAATCTCCCTACGACCGCTGTCGGTCTTCAGAAAATCGTGGACCTGCGACTTCCACGCCTTCTGTGTGATTTTGACCGTGGCGAAGTCCGGGGACATGTTCCTAATATCGATTCTCAAGGCTTCGCCAAGTCTCAACCCCGCAGACGCGCAAAGCACCTTCAACAGGCGGTACTGCGGTTTCTTGGTTCTCTTCGGCCAGATATTCGTTCCTCAGTAGTAGTTCCTGGTCTACGGTTCCGGTGATGTAAGCAAGCATGCGAGTCCAAATCATTCCAGAGCCTCCGTAAACTTGATCATCGAACCCGGATTGTACATGTTCTTGAGGTTTCAGAAAGCAGCTGTGCGAAAAAATTACGAGACCGGAAACCAATCCTTTTCAATACGTTTGAGATTTTGACCACACGCTTCGTGCGCAGTACACACGTTCCGGTTAGGTCTTCGATTAGAGAGAGGACCGGAGCTAAAATACTAACTCGTACAAGGGTGGTGCCGTGTTGCTTACGATTTCTTGGGTTTCCTGGGAGAAAACAAAGTATTCACCTGGCGAGCGGCGCGCCAATTCCAACATGCGAAGCTTCGCTGTCTCCATGTCTTGCACCGCTTCCATCCAAACCGGGGTGCCGAGCTAGTTTCAGTGCTGCCTGCTCTGAGACTGGATGGTCGCGACAGACGCCACTCCGGCGCGCAGCCCCCCTCCGAACGCTTGCCTTATGAGTTTGAAAATGGTGCGCCGATTTTCGAGAATCGTTTTCATCCATGCTAAGCGGCCCATTTGCGGAAAATAAATTCCCCGGAAACAGAGGCGCGCGATAAAGATGTTGATTCGATAACCGAGCGGCTTGTGATTCAGTGAATCCACGGCCCTTTCGATTGCCTCCGGATTGTAAGAGCTGATCCACCCCTTGCGCACTTCGTTATGCGCTTCGTCGATGCTCATCTTTAGCGGCGTATGGGCCATCGCAAAGGGAATGAACTCTTGCCAGTGCTTCGGGCGGGTGAGCCGCCCCGCGGCTTCCAGCTTTTTGTACAGGGGCGTCGCAGGAAGAGGGGTCATCAAGCCAAAGATAGGCAGCCCCGGAGGCCAACTGCGAATTTCCTTCAGTGTTCGCTCGGCCACTCCAGGCGTGTCATTGTCCATGCCAAAGATAAAAGAGGTGATGGCAAAAACGTTGCGCTGGGCGAGCCGATTGAGCACCACGGCATATTCACCTGGCTTGTTGAAGCCCTTTTTTACGTCAGCAAGGTTGGCCGGATCGATGGATTCCATTCCGATGAAGATCCACTTGCCTCCCGCGGCCGCGATCAGATCAACTAGCTCCTCATCGCGCAGCAGATTGGCGCTGATCTGGGCGACCCAATGCACTTGCGCGTCAGCTGCAATGATGTCTCGCAGCAATGATTTTGTGCGCTTTACGTTGATGGCAAAATTGTCGTCTATGAAAAATACTGCAATCTGCCCGCCCTCCTCCCGCGCGCGCGCTTTCAGCAGCAAGAGTTCGTTCACTACGCTTTCATTGGTCCGAAAGCGGATCGAATCGCCAAAAAATCCCGTCACGGTGCAAAACTCGCATCCGTAAGGACACCCGCGCCCGGACTCCACGGGAATAATTCGAAAGGTTCCCCAGCCAGCGCCCACTCGCTTGAGTAGTGGGTGCAATATGCCAGGGAGCAAATTGAATTGGTCCAGTTTGATTTTGTCCCAGGGAATCTCCGGATAGGACTGCAGCGATGGTTTGCGCTCTTGGCCAAAGTCGTCCACTGGCGCGTAGATATCCTTGAGCGTGCCGCGCACGGCATCTTCTACAATTCTGGGCCATGTCTCATCAGCCTCGCCAAGGGCAACCGCGTCGGCGTGGCGCGAGCCGCCCTCACGCCCCAGCGCCTCATCGGCCATTTCCGTCACGTGAGGGCCGCCCATTACGACCTTTACTCCCACGGCGCGCACTGCATCCGCCATGCGATAGGCCTTGGCGATCATCCTGGTCATCGCACCGATGCCGACCAGTCCCACATTTTGTTCACGCACGTATTGCGCAATACTTTCTTCATCCATTGGCTGCGCGTTGCCGTCAATCAGCACCACTTCGTGGCCAGGCGGAGTTAGTGCTTGCAGCAGAAACATCCAAAGATGTGGCATGAAGTTGCGGGTCACGCCGTTGTCGGGATTGTACAGTAGGATTTTCATTGGATCCTTGGGGGGGGCAATTAGCTATCCTATGGCACGGTTCGTGCCACCGGAAAAATAACCTTGCTATCCTCGTGCAAAGAGTCCACACACCATGCGTGTAGGCATCTGCCGTTTCGTATCTCTTTTTCCGAACGTCGTTTGGCCCAATGGTCATTGGGATACCTCCGAGGAAGATCGGGCCAAGGCTAGGCTGGTCTGTTCACCGGCATCAAGAGGAAGCGGCCCTCACTGCCAAAGCGTGCAAAATTCAGGGAGCCGAGCTAGTGGAGTGCTCGTTGAGGGGCCGCGAGAACGAAGGGAAATTTCGTTGGCGGCCAATCGTTCAGGGTTGGATCACGGAAAGGCCGGGGATTTTCTGGAAATCGCGGAGGTTCAGCGTCGCGAGTTCGTAGCCGAGATGCAACGCTGTCGCGCCGATCAGTAAATCCTCAAATGCAAATTGGACGCGCACCGCTTCCTGTTGGCCCTCGATGCGCCCGGCCAGCCGCGCAATGGCGAGTGTGACCGGGTGTACCGGCACGTCGCTCGACAGCCGCTCGATGAACTCCAGCCTTCGCTGCTGCTGCACCTGGGTTTTGCTGCGATAGGCTCCATGGACCAGCTCGGCGATAGTCACCACCGAGATGCCGATTTCGGTCTCACCTTGATGCTTTAACCTGTTCTAGGATTTCCCGAACGGTATGGCCTCTGCGTTCGGCAGCGATAATGACGCTTGGGTCGAGGACTATTCCCACGCTGGCGGGTTCCAAGGCTTGCGGTGGCTGAGAATTTCTTCAACGTCTTCCGCGAAGTCTGGATCGAGGACCGGGGCTTTGCCGGTTTCTTCTTCGTGTGCTTTGGCCAACGCGATGCACTCGGAGATGCTGCGGCGCACCGGCTCAGCGGTATGAAGGACCGCGACGGGCCGCGCACCATTCTCGATGATGACCTTCGCGCCTGCACGCACACGTGCCATCAACGAAGCAATAGTCGTTCGCTGCTTCCGCCTCGGAGATGTGAATCACGTCCTTAGCCATAAAGGAATTATACACCGCTGCTGGGTTGAACGACGTTGAAAGATGTCACCATCGACGATAAGTTTGTGGCAGACGCGGAGGCTCGAAACTTGCGCGAGCCTACGCTCTGCAAATACCGTTTGTTCTTCCGACAGTTCCAAGATTTCGCGGCTATGTATGGACTGCCGTGCATCACAGACCTCGACATAGATTGGGCGCGCCGATTCCGCGTCTCCTGGAAGAACAAGAACATTTCGGCGCTCAAGAAACTCGAAGCGTTCCATGCTTTCTTTCGATTCGTGCATGAGAGCGGTTGGATTTCGACGAATCCGGCAAGTCACTTAAAGCCGCCAAGGATCACCGAGCCGCCGACAGCTCCTTTCACAAGGGAGGAGGTTGCAAGCATCCTGAACGCTTGTGACATCTATCCAGATAAAGCAAATGCATTGCGTTGGCGCGCGTTGGTTGAGTCCGGCGGGTTGGAGTTTGCAAGAGTAGGATTCCAAAGGCTTATTGAAGACTGCAGAGCGGTGTGTTTTGGAAATTCGTGCACATAAACGCCGACAAAAGCCTACGCTGCTTCACGGAATCTCTCAGCGAGCGTTAACTTCTTATGGTTAAGCAACGATAATACTTTACGATTTAACTTGACAATATAAGTTAAGTGGCCTAGGGTGATTACGTACACATAAAGGCTGACGGCAATCTGAGGGACGTGAGTCATCTGAAATTGCCCTTGTCCAAGACAGAAAAGGTTTAATGAGGTAGCAAAAATGAGAACACTGAATCGCTGGGAACCATCCCGCGGGACTACGACGCTGCAAGAGCAGTTCAACCGCGTGTTTGGCGATATGCTGGAGCGTGCGGGCGACGAATCGAATCTGACCCCCTGGGCGCCAGCCGTGGACATCTTCGAGACCGAGCATGAACTGGTCGTGAAGGCGGACCTGCCGGATGTGAATCCGCAGGATCTGGATATCCGCGTCGAGAACAACATCCTCACAATTCGCGGCGAACGCAAGTTCGAGAATAAAACTAACGGGGAAGACTACTTGCGTGTCGAACGCGCGTATGGCCCATTCAGCCGGAGCTTCTCGCTGGCGAACTTCGTGAAATCGGATGCGATTAAAGCCGATTATCAGAATGGAGTGCTGACGCTCAGCATCCCGAAGCGCGAGGAAGCAAAGCCCAAGCAGATCAAGGTGAATGTGGGAACGCAAGCTGCGGGAACGCCGGCGCGTGCCATGGCGGCCGTGGCAGGGCCAGGGGCTCGCTGAAGAGACCTGGACCGAAAGCGAAGCGGCGAGGGGCTGGCGATGTCGCCTGCCCCTTTTCGTCAGGCTTGGAAAGGCTCAGGACCACCCGACATTTTTTTTCGTCGTGCACTGGCAGGAAGGAAATCAACATGGCATTGAAGATGACGAACCGCGAAGTGGATGGCGCGTCGGTGCTCGCGCTGGACGGTCGCGTCGTACTCGGCGCTGAAGGCGATGCCCTGCGTGAGGAATTGCAGAAGCTGGTCGCCGAAGGAAAGAAGAAAATCGTCCTGAATATGAACAACATTGAGTATATCGACAGCGCGGGGCTGGGAACATTGGTCGCCGCGCATTTGAACGCGAAATCCAAAGGCGCTGCGCTCAAGCTCTGCCACCTGGGCAGCAAGCTCCAGGAAGTCCTGCAAATCACCAGGCTGTCGACGGTATTCTGCGTCTGCAACACGGAAGCAGTCGCCGTCGCCAGCTTCTCTGTCTAAAAACAGCCCAAAAAAACGCTTGGCTTGCGGTAAGTGCGGAGCACAATCTCACGTTTTCGCTGATCCTGGAAGGATGGGCGAGCACAAGCTTTCCCTTGCAATGAGCCTCAGCGATCGCAGAAGCGAAGTTCAGTATCCTCTGGCTGGTGACAAGGGATATATCAATAGCTAAGCTAGGCTTGAGCAAATTTGGCGTTCTTGCCTACCGGCTACCAACATAATCACGCTCTTGTCATGAGAGTGAGGAGAAAAGAACTGGATCACTTCATCGTCGTAAAACGTCAGACCCGTGGCACCTAAGCGTTGGGCGTAAGCGGCAAGATACAGCTTGCCGCTCGAGATGCCAGCTTCGAGCTGCACGGCGCGGTATCCGCGATTGTTCGGCAGTGAAATTGCCCGAGATCACCTCGGCAGATGTCGGTTACCCGACGAGCCAAAGCATTGCCGCTGGGATCGCTGATGCTGCACCCAAGCCCAACCCCTTTCACTTGGATGTATACACTAAGCGGTGGTTGCTGAGTTATCGCTGGAGATCGAGGCGGCAAGCGATTATTTCGAGTGGCGGACGTTGGTGGCCTTAAGGTACGCTGGCGCAACAAGTCCAGTTCGTATTCGTTCAAACTACCCTTCAGTCCCAACAGTAAGCGATCATTGCTTTGTCGCGGACTATAAACCGTCTCCTGGTCAACTAACAGTGTGTCCACGATCCGGCAAACTTCCACCAATTGCTGCCACTCCCGGCTGTTGCGCGCAAAGCGAGACACCTCCCGAGCCGCCACGGCCCCCACCTTGCCGAGACACACTTCCGCCACTATGCGCTCGAAGCCCGCACGGGTGACCGTCCCGGCTGCCGACCGACCCAGATCGTCATCCACAACTTCGATCTCGCGCCAGCCCAACTGCTGCAAACGTTCTTGCATGGCATATTGCAACTTCTGACTTTCCAGGTTGTGGCTGACCTGGTATGCAGAGGACTGGCGAATATACAGGATCGCCTTTCGCTCGAGGTGGTGTGGCTTGATCTTGTCACTCATCGCTTGCCTCCTTTCTGCTGCCGGAGGCGCGGACTCTCCCGATGTGCTCGCGCAGCAGTCGCGCCAGCAACCGTACTGTTTTCCGTTTGGTTTCTGGAGGCAGCACCTGCCAAGACGGGCGCTTCTGGGGCGGATGAAATAGTCTGAATTGAGCGACTCTCTGCCGGCTTAGTGATTCTCGGATGATTCTCGCATCAGCACCTCCCGGAGATAACAAGGAACGATGCTGATCTTGTAGCACAACAGCACTGTCAGGAAACAACGCGCAGCGAAGCAGCGCCTTCAAATCCAGCAATGCACCGCAGCTGACCGTGGGCACCGCCGCCATGCGCATACGGCAGCAGGCCACCGAATCAAACATCCATTGCGGGATTTCCAGGAGCCGACCTCCTGGGTTCTCATCGACGCCGCACCGACACACAGCTCGCCCATTCCTGGTGAGAGCTTCGTGGACCGCCACAGTGCGAGCGTGCCAAGTGTGCCAAGGGTAACGGACTTCTCGCAATTCAATATTATGGGTGTTGCGTTGTCGACTCGTACCACGAGGAGCGCAACCATCAAGGCAAAGACAATCGGATCTTGTTTCCTTCGCGGCTGGAGGCAAGAAGGAACCTGGGAGCAGTGCGGTGTCGAGAACGACTGGGGGGCCTGCTGAAGTACTATAAGAGGGCCTCCCGGGCCTGATTTATCATCAAGGTGCGCAGAGGAATGAGTTCTTGCTCGTGGCAGCGACCAGGACGAGTTTTTTCACCATGCGGGAGCTCCGGGACCTCGAGCCTCTTGTCCCTCACGTAACTCGCATGACTCGCTCCCCATATCTTGATAGATTGCAATCAGTGATATATCATGATATATACCGTAAGGAGGTGCTACGGTCCGTACCGCCAAACTGTTCCGCAACGGCCGCAGCCAAGCGGTTCGCCTTCCCTCGGATTATCGGTTCGAGGGTTCCGAGGTGTACGTGCGCCGCGATCCGGCTACAGGAGATGTGATCCTCTCGCGGCGTCCCGAGTCGTGGGAGGATTTCTTCGAGTTGATGAAGAGCATCGACGTGCCCTCGGATTTTCTGGCCGAGCGTGACGACACGCCCCCGCAGAAGCGCAAGCTCCTCTGATGCCCTCACGCTACTTGCTGGACACGAATACTGCCAGTTACATCATTAAAGGCAATGTTCCGCGGGTTCGTGAACGGTTGCTGAAGGTGCCCATGTCGCAAGTTCTGATTTCGGCAATTACAGAAGCGGAGTTGCTGTTTGGAGCGGCACGGAAGCGCGAAGCCGTACGATTGAAAACCGCCATCGATGAATTTCTACTGCGAGTGGATTCGCTGTCGTGGGATTCCAACGCGGCGAGGCGCTACGCTGATTTGCGGGCCGCCCTTGAGATTGAGGGGATCCCCATGGGAAATTTGGATATGATGATCGCGGCTCATGCGCTGGCCACCGAGGCCGTTCTGGTAACGAACGATCGTTCTTTTCGTCGATTGAAGCAATTGAAAATCGAGGATTGGACAAAGTAGGCCCTGCACCCGCCTGCTTGGGCTTGATCCACGTGTTTTTCTCTGCGTCTACCGCCGGTGCAGCTGGCCGCTCACCGGCTACTGCGCGTCAGGACCGGCCGCTGATTTTGCGCCGCCCTAGCTTCGGACAAATAACCGCAGTTGCCACTCCTTCCTCGAACTCGATAGCGTGTTCCTCGGCATCTGAATCCAGCAGATGCATCCGTTTGTGGCGGCGACGGCTGTCCGCCTCCATGTCACGCACGGTGCCCTCACAGAAATGCGACTGGTGACCACAGTCGCACTCAAACGACGAAGGAACCATACGCCGAGCCATGCCAATTGCCTCCCCGATGCATACCGAGTGTATTACTCTCTTTCGCTTCCGCGCAGCGCGTCCAAGCCCAACTCTTTGGCCAAGCCTTGCTGGGCGAGGGTTTCTTTCGAGAGAACCAGGGCCACACGGTTGGGTCCTTTTTCGTCCTGAGGATGGTAGAGCACCGCGAACTGCATGATTTGTTCGAGTTCTTCGATCAACTGTTCCATCGACTGTCCCCCCAGGCGGCCTGCGCTTTCTTGTAGATATATTGCAACAGAGAATTCTCAGCATGCAGTAGAAGGCATGCACGCGAATCTTTTGATCGGTCCAGTGGTACATCGGCCCCCATCCACCGCAACACGCGGCCTGCCCAACCTTTTCCCCCTTGGCGCGCATTGCTATCGGAATCAGGCAGTGTCACGAAAATATGAGCGGGATCAGAATTCATCAGTCGCGCGAAGATTGCTGGGTGCGGCGCATTTTGCGGCATCTCTACCTGACCTATCGTAGCCGCGCTTTGTATATACCGCACGAACACGCCGAGCAGGCTCGTCAGGCCCAGGCCGCCTGGAAGGAGTTTTGGGACGTGGCCTGTGCACTGGCTGCCGAGAACCACGAACATCTGCGCGAGCGCATGCAGGGACAAGAACCCGCAGCCAGGCGGAGGAGCGCCAATGGTTGAACTGCGTCATCACCAGCGGCTGGTGTCCCTGGCGAATTGATTCAGAGTCGGCCAGAGTCTTGGCGAACGACAGCCAATCGCTATCGCGTGTACCAACTCGTGTACCAACCGTCCTAGTTCCCGTCTGGTCGGAGGGTGTAATGACGAGTCAGAAAGATACCACCAGGCACGAGCGCACTGGGGGTCCTGTGGCTGGCGAATTGTTGTTTTGCTTCGATGTAACATTGCGTTGTACCTTGATACCGTACCAATTCGCCGGGGACAGGCCGGAAACGGTCGTATCTTGGCATCGCGCTGGCTTCCGTCTGTTCTGGACCTGGAAGGTGCCGCAGAAAACCCGGACGACCTGTCCTTTCGGGTGAAGTCCGAGATCTTATCCGCAACGATGACGATGTTATAGCGTTCCCACATCGAGTCGGAAACGTGCCCGGTGACTTGCTTGGCGACTTCGCGGGGCACTCCCGCTTGGGTGAGATTTCTCGCGCAACTGCGCCGCATGTCATGGTAGCGGGTGCCGGCGACACCCGCCTGCCGTGTCGCTCGCGCCCAGGATTTTCTAAATTCGCGGATGGCTCGCCGCCGCGATGAAAAATAAAGAATCGAACTACTCAGCCCTTAGCGTCTGCGCCGGATCCGTCGAAGCCGCCCTCCGCGCCGGAATCAGCCCCGCCAGCGATGATGCAACCGCCAGCGTCAGGACAGACGCCGCCAGCGCAGTCGCATTGACACCCTTTAATTCGTACAATTGCGACTCAACAAGCCGTGCACATGGGAGCGTTGCGAGAATCCCGATTGCCAGCCCTATCGCAGTCTGGCTCATCGCCCCGCGCATGACCATCGCGATCACTCCGCCACGCGGTGCTCCCAGGGCCATCCGTATGCCAATTTCCGAAGTGCGCCGGGCGACGGTGTAGGCAGTGACACCGTACAGTCCGATGGTTGCCAGCAGCAGCGCCAGGCCGCCGAACAGTGCCGTCAATTGAGCCACCAGACGGTCGTGATTGAAACGATCGGCGATCTGCTGATCGAAGGTCTGGAATTTGACGACGGCGAGGTTCGGATTGATCTCCGCCAGAGTTTTCCTGGCGATTTCTTCCATATTGTTGACGGGCCACTGCGTTTGCAGCACCAGCGCCCCGGCATACAGCGAGAGATCTTGGTCGATAGGTTCTTTGTTGCTAGACGGCCTCTGCGTGATCGGAACGAAGTACATGCGGTGGTCTTTCCAGCGTAGGCTGGTGTACACAGAATCTTCCACGACGCCGACAATTTCATAGTCGCCGTTGGCTTCCGGCGGAAGCGGAGAACCAAAGTGCCGGCCGATGGGATTTTCTCCGTTGGGAAGGAAATCTTTCACGAACGTTTGGTTTACGACCGCGACCGTAGGCGCCGCGAGCACGTCCTGCGTGCGGATTCCGCGGCCCATGATTACGTGTGTTCCAACCGAATCAAAATACTCGGAATTGGCCTTGATAAACGAAGCGTCGCGGCCGCTATAGGGCTGTCCTTGCACCTGCACTCCGTTGCTCCAGTTGTTTTCCTCCATCGGCGTGTAGTTGGAAATGCCAACTCTGTTCACGCCGGGCAGCTCGTGAAAGCGCTGCTCGATGGTGCGATAAAGGGTTTCCAACTCGCGTGGTGAATATCCCGCTCCTTGTGGATTGATGTGCGCGATGTAGCGGTTCCTCGAATCCAGCTTCAAGTCCGTGGCTTGCAATTTCGTCAAGCTCTGCGCAAACAATCCTGCCCCCACGAGCAAGACGAGCGAGAGCGCAGCCTGCAACACCACCAAGCTGCGCTGCAGCAGCGAGGCGCCGACGGTTGTTCCCCGAACGCCGCTCTTAAGTGCGTCCGACGGGTTGGTTTGTGAAGCCATCCAGGCGGGCGCCACGCCGAACAAAATCCCCGTCAGCAGCGAAAGTGCAAATGCAAAGCCCAGCACCGTAACTGACGGACGAGGGTCAATGGGAATGGTTTCCGCCCCGGAGAACGCCAGCCTCAAAAGCATGCGCGCTCCCAGATAAGCGACAGCCAGCCCGGCGATTCCGCCGAGTCCCGCCAAGACTACGCTTTCGGTGAGAAGCTGGCGGACGATTCTGTTTCGCGCAGCGCCTAGCGCGGCGCGGAGGGATACCTCCGTCTTTCGCCGCATGCCCCGAACCAGCAGCAGGTTGGCAATGTTGGCACAAGCGATCAGCAGCACGAGGCCGGACGCACCCATCAACAAGCCTAGGTTCGATTGATACTGTTCTCGCAGGTCCTGAATGCCGGCGCCGCCCGGCGTCAAGACCACGTGTGTTTTTTCCGGCAGGCTCTTGTCCGGAGTCGAGGAGAATGTTCTTGTTTCTTTCAGCCATTGTCTTACGGACACGCTTGTTTTTTCCTGGAGCGGTCCGAGCTGAGTCGCAGGCTTCACCCGCCCGACGATATAGAGCCATCTCACGTCCGGATCGTGCACATAGGGGGCGTTCGAAATCAGGGTATGGGTCTCGATTGGAAGATAAAAATCCGGGGGCGACGTGGACAAGCGGTCGCCGAAAAATCCCTCAGGCGCGATGCCCACAAGGGTTACGGCCTTGGTGTTAATCCAGAACGTGCTCCGAATGACTGACGTGTCGCCCGCATAGTCGCGTTTCCAAGCCGTGTAGCTCATTACTGCGACCATCGCTGCGCCCTTCACGTCGTCCGAGTCAGAAAACAGCCTGCCCGCAGCAGGCCGCAGACCGAAGGTCTGAAAATAGTTTCCGGAGACGAACTCTCCCATCACTGATCGCGCGTTCTCTTGAGTTCCGTCGCGCCGTGCAACCACCGGTCGGTACGGGAAACCTGCTTGCATGGACGCGAGGTCTTCAAACTCCGGCGCATACTTTTTCAGGCGTTCGTACATTTCCGTAGAAAACAGGGCGTAGCTGCCGTTTTCAACTGACCCGGAGTTCACACAGCAGTCGCTGGTGTCGCCGAGACGCACCAAGGTCTTAGGATCCGCGACCGGCAGGCTCCGCATCATAAGGGCGTCCATCAGGGTGAAGATGGCGGCGTTGGCGCCAATGCCCAGCGCTAGGGTCAGAACCGCGGTCGCCGTGAATCCCGGCGTCTTTCTGAGTTGACGGATGGCGTAACGCACGTCCTGGAGGAGTTGCTCGAGGCAGGTCCAGCCCCAGGCCTCGCGGGCTTCTTCCTTAAGGGCGGTGGCATTGCCGAAGGTTCGCAGAGCGGCGGACCTGGCCTCCTCTCGACTCATGCCGGCGCCGATATTCTCGGCAATCAGCTCATCGAGGTGGAATTGCATCTCCCCGTCGAGTTCTTTAGCCAAGCCCTTGCGGAGGAATAAGCTTTGCAACCGAAGCCACAGTCTATGAACCCACGCCATGACAGCCTCCTACGAGGTTTGCACCACGAGGTTTATTGCGGAAGACAAGCGATCCCAATTAGCGGCTTCGTTTTCCAGCTGCACGCGTCCTGCAGCGGTCAACGAATAGAACTTGGCCCGTCTTCCCGTCTCGGTTTCCGCCCATTTGGCTCTAATCCAAGCCTTCTGTTGTAGGGGATGCAAAGCCGGGTAAAGAGATCCTTGCTGAACCTGAAGCACGTCACGCGAGATTTGTTGAATCCTTTTGGCGATGGCCCAGCCGTGTCTTGGCTCGAGCGCGACGGTTTTCAGAATCAATAAGTCGAGAGTTCCTTGCACGAGACCGTTCGGTTTTCCCATACTATGATTATCTACCCTTCGTATTGTAGATAGTCAAGGGGTGTGCAGAACAGGGTCGCAGCGCACATGTTCGCGCTAGCCATAAACAATGTGCTGTCGCCACCGCGATTTGCCGACGCCAGACCGACACTCGCTGTCTCTGGCGAATCGATACGGTGGCAGTGAAACGATCGGATCCGCGAAACGCGCTACGATTCGGAACTCAAATACCGAATGATTTCATTAGGAGTTTCTGCCGACGTTGACCGGATACCGCAGCGAGCCCAAGTCTTTGAAAGGTCAGACACCATGGCTGCGTGATTTTCCAAAGACACGTGCTGCCTGTGGTATCCGGTAGACCTTTACAAAACTTCCAAGAAACCATTAGGTGTGTTGCATCACAAAGCCCTACGCGGCTCCTACCGTGTCACTGCAACTGAATGCGTTCTGAATTTTAGACCAGCTCACCTTCCCGGTCCGATTACTCATAAGATTTCCCCCGGTAACAATTCGCCAGATACAGGATTTGAGCTCGTCCAAAAGAAAAATGGGGGCTGGAAATTCATCGCAAACCGTGAAATGGTGATCTTTGCCGGAAGTTAGCGTCCCAAAGTCCCCGAGAAGAACTATCGCTAACAATCTCAGACCACTCCAGTTTCCGAAAATGGATATAGCTTTGGTTTTGCTGCTTTTTTCTACTGAAGCAATTTGCGCTTGCAACCCGAAATCATGGGATAGTGTCTAACTGCCCGAAAGGTGCCGGAGGCCATACGATTGAGACTGCTGGTTCCCCTTTTTCTCCTTTTACTGAACTGCTTTCCTAACGCTGAGACCAGGTCGCAGGAGGTGCCAACCGAGCCGCCGCGGGCGACGCTTACGGCGCGTATCGACAAAGCTGTTTCCAGGCGTGGGGGAAGTATTCAGGTTACTCTGACTCTGCGAGCCGGTCCGCGTGGAGCATACGTGTCTAGGTGGAGCAGGGTTTCTTCGAGTGATGCGCGGGATTTCTCATCGGGTCGTTCCATGAGCAATGTTTCGGGATTCGATGTTTTCGTCCTGACATTAAGCGGCAAAAATGCTGATCCCATCGGCCACGGTGGGGTTGCCGACCGTTGGGGTCCGCCTCCGCCTCCGTCCGAGAGATTCAAAGAGGAATTTGTCTTCTTGAGACCGGGCAAAGAAGAGACGTGGAGCGGGAACGTTGACGGCCCTGCCACGCCGGGGAAATACCAGATCGTTGGGGTCTATATGCCCGCCTATGACCAAGTCCACGACCTCGTCCGATTGCCGGAGACCCAAGGCTTGTTAATAGCGGATGTAGTTAGGTCTGCGCCAGTCATCATTGAGATTAAATGAGAACGGTGAGACGTTACGTTTCAGGGATGAACACGCGGCTCGATGCTGGGAACAGGAGCACCCGGTGTACATGCCCACGTTCGAGCGATTGCCACCTCGTTTTCGAGATTCCCGTACCGCAATGGTGTCCCGAGACCTCCGTCGTTTGGTACCGATTCCACCAAGCGCTCCCTTCGTGGCACCATTTAGAATCCAGCCGACACCTTACCCCAGGATACGATTAAATGTCATCGATCATCTGGATCCGTCTTTTTTGACCTTCGACCGGGAAAATAGGGAAAGAAACATCCATCATCTCCGAGCCGCAGTCACATTCCCCCCTTCATCGTCCATCGGGTGTCGTCGGGTGTAACTTTGCAGTCCGGTCGTCCGCGATTCATGTATCGTGATCAGGTGCGATCGAAAATCGAGACAGCGAAACGGGACGCGTCGAAAACTCCTCTCCGACCACGCCTTTGTCGTGGCCCCGGCTGTGGCTCTCTCTTTTTCGTCTGCAGCCATTGCGACCATGGCCAATGTTACTGCAGCGAATCCTGCCGAGCAGTAGCTCGGTGCCAGCAACGACGTGCGGCCAACCACCGCTATCAGCGCACGGAGCCAGGCCGATTGAATCACAGCCATCGGCAAAGGGCATATCGCCAGCGGCACGGTCGCTTCTGCGTGACGGATCAAGGTCCCCGATCGATCACAACGCCCGGCGTTATCGGCCCATCTGCACGTCCGAGATGCTCCGTCTGTGGGCGTCAGTGCGACTGGATTGATCCCTTCGGCCCCCTTCCGCCTCGGCACAGGGCCCGATCACCAAGGAGACCCTTCGGCCACGGTTCAAAACGCTACGTTTTCGCGTGATCGATAACATTAAACAGCCCACAGCCCTAGTCCCCTTAGATTACAGGGAGAATTTGCCATGACTTACCGCAAACTCTTCATGTTTGTCCTCGCCATACTCGGCTCACTTCCTGTCGCGACACTCTGCCAAACAGCGACTACGGCTCAGAACTCGCCCTCACCTTTAGGCAAGTTAGTCGACGTGGGCGGATATCGAGTTCATCTCTATTGCATGGGCACAGGAAGCCCAGCGGTCGTTATCGTCGGGGCAGGGTTCTCGTTCAATTGGGGATTGGTTCAACCCGAAGTCGCCAAATTTACTCAAGTTTGCTCCTACGACCATTCGGGAATAGGTTGGAGCGACGAGGGCCCGAAAGATTCGTGCTCGCTTAGGGTCAACGAGGTTCACACGGCATTGAAAAACGCTAGAATCAAAGGCCCGTATGTGCTGGTTGGGCACTCACTTGGTGGATTGGTTGCGCGAGTCTACGCGCGGCAATACCCAGACGAAGTAGCAGGCATGGTTTTTGTGGATCATGCGTTTGCACCCGGTCCTTTGACTTTCAGCGGTACTCCTTCCAGCGATGCGAAGGCCCTGCCTCCGGCGCCGCCTCCAATGCCTCTAAGTCCAAGCGGCGGAGCACCCGTCGCCATTGGAATTGAAGGCGACCCCAACTTCAGCAAGCTGTCTGACCGCGACCGGGAGCTTCATCTTTGGGCCATGGCCCAGCCTCGGAATCAAAAAGCCCTGCAAACAAACCATGAAATCGTGCCGGGATGCATCACTGCTGCCGACGCAAGCAGCAAGGAACATCCTCACCCGCTCGGGATAAGCCTCTCGTCGACATAAGCACAAACGAATTTCGCAGCCCCGATTATGAGAAACTCCAAAACAACCTGCTGTCCCTTTCTCAAAATAGCAAGCAGAGTGTCGCAGAGAAGAGCGGACACTTCATCATCATCGATAGACCAGACGTTGTCATCGATGCGGTCAGGCACGTGGTGGAGTCCGCCAGAAGTAAATCCAAGCTCTAAAACATCGATCTGCCGAAGAATTTGAATGCTTTGAGAATGAAGTCTTAGCGCGTCCACCGAAGTGCCTGGTGAACGCGGTAACTGGTAAAGTACTGGGAACGAAGTTACCGGTAACCGATTTATCGGGCACTTGGACTCAGCTTTCTACCACGGTCTGGGACACAGAGACCGCGCACTCGTGGTCCAATCATCCCGAAGATTCGGGTGAATGTGGATGGTCCTTGGGCCAAGTGCCATGAAAACAATGCGTCTGCCGGGCTTGTTGGTTACTTTGTATCTGCTGCCAAGACAGGCAGCTTGACATGGTAATGAGGAGGACGTTTCCCATGTGGACTGCGCGGTCGGTGTTCATTCGCACGTACAGAAACCTGTCCCTGGCGAATTGCTAAGGCCTAGTTAACGGCAAAACCGTCCAAGTGGGTACTGGCAGCAACTTTTCGCCCTGTCTTTCCTTCCTCCCCATTAGATGTGAGACCATGGAGCCTCACGAAGATCCCGGTAGAAATCCCGGATGCCGTCCAGCCATCGAAGAGGAACTGAAGAAGTCTCCTCCGAAGCCATGGATGAAACACGTCGGAAAGCTAAAGCTTTAAAAAGGACCTCGAGCGAATTGACCGGATCATCGAAGAAGAGTTCGAGAAGATCGATCCTGAGATGTGGGAGTTCAAGGAGCCTGCTTAATTCCGGACTCCTCACTGACAACAATTTGGAGGAATTGTGCGCCTGCTTCCAAGCCCTCGCATTCTGCCAACAGCTTTTCTGTCCGCGGGGCTATCGACCATCTTTTTGCTTTTCCAATTGCACGCGAGCCCTCAGAACTATAGTGCCATCCCCACACAGCTCCCCGGCCACGACGCGATTCTCATGGGCACCGACTGGTATGCCGAACAATGGCCCGCGGCTCGATGGGAAACTGATGTCAGCATGATGGAAGCCGCTCATCTCGCGGTCGTTCGTCTTGCTGGATTCGCCTGGAGCCGCCTGGAGCCGTCCGAAGGTCGCTATGACTTCGAATGGCTCGACCACGCCATCCGTCTGGCCGAAAAGCATCATCTTCTCGTAATCCTCGACACTCCCAGCGCGGCGCCGCCTGCTTGGCTCACTCTCAAATATCCCGACACGCTTCGCATGGAAAAAGACGGACGCCGCGTCACGCACGGCAATCGCGCCCAAGGCTCCGTCACCTCCGCGCGCTATCGCGAATTCTGCAGGCGTATTGCAACCGAGATGGCTCGGCGCTACGGCCACGACCCCAATGTCATCGGCTGGCAAATTGACAACGAGTACGGCTACTCGCAAATGTCCTTCGACGACGACGCCAGGCACCAATTCCGCGATTGGCTTAAAGCCAGGTACAAATCTCTCGACTTTCTCAATCAACAGTGGACGACCGCCTACTGGAGCGAAACCTACGACAATTGGGCTGAAATCCCGATCCCCGACATCCCTCACAATCCCGGCCTCATGCTGGATTGGAAACGCTTCGTCACCTTTGCCTGGGCGAGCTATCAACAAAATCAAATCGGTGCCATCCGCCCGTTTGCCGATCCTCGCCAGTTCATCACCGGCAATTTCATGGGCTACGCCTTCGATGGCTTCGATCACTACACGGTAGCGCGTTCCCTCACGTTCGTTGCTTGGGACGATTACGTCGCCACCGGGCATCTTGATCCCGACAAGAACGGCATCAGCCACGACACCATGCGCGGCCTCAAGCGACAGAATTTTTGGGTTATCGAAACACAGCCAGGTTTCGTGAATTGGTCGAACCTGAACAATGCTCTCAACAAAGGCGAAGTTCGCGCGATGGCCTGGCATGACGTCGGCCACGGCGCCGACGAAGTCAGCTTTTGGCAATGGCGCAGCGCGCTAAATGGCCAGGAGGAAATGCACGGCACTCTCGTCGGCCCGGACGGTGAGCCGGAACCGGTTCTCGCCGAAGTCACGCAGACGGCAGCCGAATTCGCACAGGTTCAAGGTGCGTTTCGGAACACGCGCGTCGTCTCCGATGTCGCGCTCCTGCACGACTACGAAAGCCGCTGGGCCATTAATTGGCAGATTCACACTTCGCGCTACGATCCGTTCAACATCCTCAAGACCTACTACCAAACCATCCGCAAGATTTCGCAGTCGCTGGACATCGTCAGCACAGACGTTCCTCTGGACCAATACAAGCTCGTCGTCGCTCCCAGCCTCAATCTCATTCCTAAAGAACGCGCCGCCCATCTCGCTGACTACGCCAAAAATGGCGGCCACCTCGTTCTCGGCCCGCGCTCGGGCATGAAGGACGAATTCAACGCCCTTCTCCCGCTGCGTCAGCCTGGCTATCTCATCGACGCACTCGGCGGCCGCGTCGAACAGTTTTACGCCCTAGAGCGCGACGCTCCGGTCAGCGGCTTGCTCGGCTCTGGCACTGCCACGATTTGGGCTGAGCAACTCAAAGCCATGGCGCCGGATGCCGAAGTTCTCTTACGCTACGGAGGCAGCAACGGGTGGCTCGACGGCCAGCCCTGCATCATCACTCATCCCTTCGGCAAGGGACGCATCACCTATGTCGGCACCATCCTCGATCCCAATCTCATGACCGCGCTTGCGCAGTGGATGGTCAACGTTAGCGGCGTCACCCCCGTCTTCGGTCCGGTCCCGGACGGCATCGAAGTCAACCGCCGCGTCGGTCCTGGGTCCACCGTCTTTGTCCTCGTCAATTTCAACTCCGAAAAGCAACTCGTTCCTCTTCCTCGACCGATGAAGTCCATCCTCCATCAACTCGACTCGCCGGACGAGCCACAGCTCTCCCAACCCGATACCGCTCAAGCTGAAGTCACCCAAGTCGAACTCTCCCGCTACGGTGTCGTTATCCTCCTCGACCAACGCAAACCCTAGCGCAATTCGTCACTGTGAGGATCCGCTCAGGCTTATTCCCCTAATAAAGCGGCAGGGAGGGCGAATGAAAATAAGCGGAATGCTCTTTCTCATTGCGCTCGCCTTTGTTGGTGTACACTGCGCCGAGGCCAATCGAGTTCAGAGTATCCCCCGTACACCGTGGGGTGGCTATCCGAGTCCTGCGTCGTATGACGCTGGACATTGCCGATCCCGACGTTCACCGCGTCCTGTTTGAGAGCGAGGTTGTCGTGTTCTTGGAGGTGGAGATCCCTCCAGAGCTGGACGTAACGATGCACCGTCATCCATATCCTTCCATGTTCGCCCGCGATACAGGTGCTGGACCGAGCAGCGCAGGCATTTCGCTGCAAGAGCCTCACCTCGATCCAATACATGAAGTATATGCGTTAGCGGTCCTCGACTTCGGCGCTTCCCGCGCGTGAGTCTGTTGATGCCCGAGTAGCCCACGATCCGGTAGAGGAAGAATACCCCGTGATTGATATCCAGGTAACTTTTCGGTGGAGGTGTAAACGACAACTGCGTGCGTGTTTACCCAGTGCTGGTCTACGCTGTTGGAACGCCGGCGGGCTGAGCGCGACGAAAGGAGAGGAACAGTTCACGTTGAGGTAGGGTCGCTCCTCGGCCTTTGCGCCGTTCCTGCAAACTCGTACTCGATCTGCTCCAGCGTCTTTCCCTTCGTTTCCGGAACGCGCCAAAACACAAAAAGGAAGCCCGCGAGACAGACCACGGCATAGATCCAAAATGTGCGGGCGGGACCGAGGATCCGGTGGAGAATTGGAAACGTGAACGTGAGAAGGAAAGAGGCAACCCAGAGCGCCGACACTGAAACTGAAACCGCAAACCCGCGCACACGATTGGGAAAGATTTCCGAGATCAAAACCCAAGTCACCGGCGCAAGCGAGAGCGCGTAGCACGCAATCGTGCAGAGCGTAAGCACCAGTACCGGGAAGCCCTTGGTCCCGGAACGGTAAGCCAGGCCGAGTACGGCGTGCGACACAGCAATTCCCGTGCAGCCAAGCAGCATCAGTGCCCGGCGACCAAACTTGTCTACCAAGCCCAAGGCGACCAAAGTGAACACGAGGTTGATGGTTCCGGTGATCACAATGTTGAAAAGGATGCTGTTCACTTCGTAGCCTGCGTTGCGGTATATCTCCTCCGCATAGTTGAAGATGATGTTGATTCCGCTCCACTGCTGCAGAACCGCCAGACAAACTCCAATTGACAAGAGCTTCAAAATGTATGGGGTGCGAAGTTCGTGCCAAGCAGCAACGCTCCGCCCGGGTGCGTTCAGAGTGCCTTGAATTTCTGCTATTGCTTCATCGCTGTACTTTTCTCCGCCAATGCGCGCCAACGTACCACGGGCACGCTGATTTGCGCCGATCTTCACCAGCCAACGTGGACTCTCCGGAATAAACATTGCGGCGAAAAAGAAGATCAAAGAGGGTACTGCCACGGCGGTGAACATCCATCGCCAGCCATATTGCCCATTCCACGACTGGCGAATCAATTCCGCCGTGGCGCCTTTGGGGACTGGGTCCGCAATCAGCCAGTTGACGATTTGCGCGGCCAAAATTCCCACAACAATGGTCAACTGATTCAAGGTCACCAGCCGTCCGCGCCAGGGCGCAGGGCTAACCTCTGCAATATAAGTTGGGGAGACATTGGAGGCGATGCCGATGGCCAATCCGCCAGCAATCCGCCAGGTAATAAATGACGAGAAGGTGTGGGCCCGCGCGGTGAGGAGAGAAGACACGACAAAAAGCAGCGCAGACAGGATCAGCAGTTTCTTTCGGCCAAAACGGTCGCTGATGCTACCCGAAAGGACCGAGCCAAGAAGACAGCCGATGAGGGCGCAGCTATTTGCCCAACCGATGCTGCTTTCTGAGATGAGTTGGAAGTACTTTTCGTAAAACGGCTTTGCCCCACCGATCACCACCCAATCGTATCCAAACAGCAATCCGCCTAACGCGCCGACCGAAGAAATGACCCAAACATATGCCGCATTGTAGCTATGTGCAGGTTGAGTTTGAGAGTTACGGCAGCCGCTGTCCAAGACGTCACCTCAGATGTGCATGGTAAGCGGGGAACCGCTCGGCTCAGCCAGTAAGTCCGCAGCCATCGAATGACTTGGGTCGAGGCTCAGGACTCGCGTGAGCAGTTCCTGCGCCTTTGCGGCGTCACCAAGCCCTAGCCAGGCTTGCGCCTGCAGGAACAAGGCGGTCATTGTGTTCCGCCTCTGCAGGTCATCTTCAAACAACAGCATCGCTGGAAGGGAGGTAGCAAAATAATCGACTTGGGCCTTTTGCTGCATTAGATTCTCGGCATAGGCGAGTAGATCGCGGAGAAGTTTCTCTGCCTCCCGCGACCTTCCCAGCCGCTTAAGAGCAAGCGCGCTGTGGCAAGTCATCTCCGAAAAAGAACGGACGCTCATTTCTCGGAAATCCCCCTCGTGACTTGCTGCCCGTTCCCACCACTTATGGGCGGCAGGAAGGTCGCCCGCCGCCTCACAGGCCGTGCCAAGCAGGTAGAAAATGTCGCTTTGGTTCGCGAGCAAATGAGCTGCTTCTCCAAGGTTTGCCGGACAATTCAGGGCCGCCTCCATAAACCGGCGGGCCTCAGCTGGCTTGCCATCAGCCAGCGCGCGACGGCCTAACGCCAATTGTGTACGAACATACTGGCCCAGTACCAATCCTTCGCCACCTTCCCATGGCTGAAATCTGCGTGACTCGATCACGGCAAGTGCTTTCTCAGGTTGATTGGTATCGTTGTAGAGAGTGGCTAGTTCGATGGAAAGGTCATCTCGCAGCCGTACAAGATCCGAGAACTTCTCGAGTTCTTCAAGGCGGCGAAGGGGAGACTCTCCCGTCCGTTTCCAGAGCTGGTCACGCTCGTAAAGAACGCGGGCGTCTGTCGGATCGGCCTCCAATGCCTTGTCAAACGCAGCCCGCGCCGCGTCCGACCTGCCGCGCACGTTAAAATAGCCAATTCCGAGGTTGCGCCAGACCACTGACCAGGAGGGATCCAGGCGGGCAGACTGTTCCCAGAGGGCAATTGCCTCATCATGCCAGAGGCGATCATAGAGTAGATTGCCAAGGTAATAGGCGGCGCGCGCATCGCGTGGATCGCCAGCAATCGCGGCCTGCAGAACAATCATTTCCTCCAACCTGTTCGGGAAGCAGTAACTGGGGTCAGCTTCCGCCGCCTGTGAATACGCCCTCTTCGCGGCAATGGCGTCGCCCGTTTGCTGATGCATGTAGCCCAAGGCATAGGAAATCGTTGGGACAGAACCATCGTTCACCTGGCGATCGGCCGCCTTCAGAATCGTAATGGCTTCGGCATAAAACCCCGCGCGCGCGCAGTCCAGTGCCAGATCAAGAAGCAGCCGATTGTCCGAAGGCAATGAACTACCGATTAGGTAGCGCGCCCAAAAATCTGTCGGATCGAGGTCCGCTGTCTCCTGCAACAAACGCGCTGCTTCTGTCTCCCGGCCAAGCTTTCTTAGAACCATCGCAGCTAAATTGCGAGCGTTGAGATTGTCACCATCAAGTCGAAACGAAGACAACAGATGCTCTAGCGCCAACTGCCACCGGTTTTGCTTCGCGTCCAGCTCGGCGAGAGCCATGAGCGCGGCTGCTTTGCGCTCCTGATTCCAAGTAGACTTGTAGAATGCTGCGTATGCTTCGTCGTCTCGGTTCAGGTAACGCAGTGTGAGCCCAAGGTTGTAGTAGGGTTCGCCGTCATGCGGATTCGGATTGCGCAGCGTGAGTCTCTGAACTGCGCGGTAGAAGTATTTCTCGGCCTGCTTGAACTCCCCCCGCCGCAGATGCCAGAGTCCCAAAGCATTGTTGCATCGACTATCGCCCGGATCGCGACGTAGTGCCTCGAGCCAATAGACTTCCGGGTGACGAGTGGCGTGGCGATACTGCTCGAGGTGGAGACCAGTCACGTAAAGTTCGTCGTCATTCGTTATATCTCCGGGTGACGCAGGCTCAATTGCAGGCTCTTGTGCAGGTATTTGTGAGTTCGGCAGCGGCCTGTAGCGCAGTAGTTCCCGTCCATCCTCAGTCTCGATTGATACCGCCAACTCTTCAGATGTTGTGCCTGGTGGCAAATCGACCGTTTGTAGAAATGCACCGCGCGGAGATAAATCGCGCACCGACTCCCAGAGGTTCCTACCTTTCATCTCCAGTCGTATTCTGGCAGCAGGGATTTGCCGCGTTACGCAAACGCCCATCTGCGCCTTCCTCCCGGAAACGCTGAGGCTGACCGCAGCGTTCAAATTGGCTTTCTGCACTGGACCGATTTCGCGGATGGGATACCAATACTGGCTGAATGCTTTCGTTTCCCACGGCGACAAGAATGAGAAATCCGGCTGGTTATCGGTAAAAACGCCTGCCATCAGTTCGATGTAAGGACCGTCGCCGTCAGCCAGATTCCGCTCCCATGCATATCCGAAATCGTGGTTGCCCCAAGTCCACTGCTTCTTGCCGGGCGAGATGTGGTGACTGGCTACATGGACCAGGCCAGCCTTCTGCCGGTGGTCATAACCGCCAAAGAAATCTTCCACTGAACCTGTTGCCATATAACTGGTCGGCACGGGGATATTGGCATACCAACTCAAATCGTTTGGCGGGTAACCCCCGGGGGGGACGAATCTTCGCGGGCGTTCTTCCACTGGAACGCCGCTCCGCGCCCTCTCGCCGTATTGCACTCCGTAGTAGCGCTCCTCGCACAGGGGAAAGCGGCTCACGGCACGCTTGGCGTGGTCAGCGACATACTGCACATCGGGTGGGAAGAAGGACTGATAAAGTTCGTGAACGTGGACTCCAGCGTTGGCCCACCACAAAAATGTCTGTGTGAACGGAGTTCGGTTGTAGAGGCGCACCTTGAGTTCGATGTATGCCTTACCAGGATGCAGGCATATGCCATGTGCGCTTTTGAGGCGGTTCATCGGCTCATGGTCGCTACACCAAACGGTGCGCGTCCCATCAGAATGTTCTTCGATCTGCGCTTGCACCGACATGAACGTGGCTGGCCGATGGTGTTGCGGCCAGTTAAACTCCACTCCGCCTGAGATCCACGGACCGGCTAAACCCACGAGAGCGGGCTTGATCACATTCTGACGATAGAAGAAGTCGTAGCCATTCGACTTGTCCAGTCCTACATGAATTCGCCCGCCAATTTCGGGAAGCACCATGACCCGCAGAAACTCGTTTTCCACATGCACTGCCTGCCAGGCATGAGCTCGTGCTTTCGTGGAGATTCGGTCGGTGAACGGTAGCGGGTAGACTTTCCCGCTGCTGCCTTGATACACGCGATTTTCCAGAAACATCGGGTTCTTGTCAGGGGTGTGCGGGTGGTAGGTGGGAATCACCACCGGCTCGAACCACGCTTTCACAGGGCCGGTCTTCTGGGCGGGTGCTTTGGGGAGTTCAAATTTCATTGCGCCTTTCTTCGCTGGCGGCAGCTTAGCAGCGTAGAGCTTTCAGGAGCTACAAGGGATTATGCCAAACGGCCAGGCTCACTTGATGGTGAACCTTGCTGAAGACGAGTTTAAGACCTATCCCGCACCGCGTTCAGAACACATATGCAAACATTCAGGTGCTGTTGTCGCCGGGCCACACGCGAAATCTGTGGTCATCGATACGCGAAGACGCTGGCGGTGCAGGAGCGCCGGCAAATCTTGCGCTTGCTGGTGAAAGAAATCCTCGTCGGCTCTGATACTCTACCATCCGGCATTCGATTCCCATTGCTCCCAGCAACGGATCTCCAGCAAACGTTCCTGGTTCTGTTCCCTCCAGACAACCCGGCTGGAGCGAACGTAAAGCGGAGGGAACAGCCAGGAAATGTTGCGCCAATATCTCCACGTTATAGCAGGTGGTGATTTTAGCCAGGCAGCGTTTCATGCTTCTCTGCGGTCAGGCCGGCGGCAGGTCTGGAAGTTTGACACGTTTATCGGGCGGGCCCAGCAATCTCAGAAGCCTTGAACTCTAATTGCAGGGTTCGAGGACGTGAGAGTACGAGCTTCAACGCACGATGCCCTACATAGCACTGCAGGTCCCGCAGAAAAAATCAGTGCGCATCTTGCACGAGACGGAAACCGATGGCGCCCGAGCGGTCGATGCTCGGCGCCATCATCAGGAGTTTGCCGTGCTCGGTCAATTTATAAGCTTGCGGGAAATACCAGATCGAACCCTGCGGCTGGTAATAGCTTCCCCCTCGGAGAATTGCCACTCGTGTATGCTCATCGAGAAATTCATCTGTCCATTGCCACATATTGCCCACAAGATCCATCACACCAAAGGGACTGGCACCGTTCGAATGTGCGTCTACTGGATCGGGACCGCGCATTGTGCGGTTCTTATCCGGTTCAGCAACCGCGGCTGCATCCCATTGGTTGCCCCAGGGATAGATGCGGCCATCGGTGCCTTGCGCGGCGTATTGCCACTCCCATTCGTGAGGCAAGCGCTTTCCGACCCACGTGGCGTAGGCGCGCGCATCCTCGATGGACACCCAGGTCACCGGCCGATGGTCCCAGCCTGCGGGGAAGGTACCGTCTTTCCAATCGCGCAGAAAGTTCAGGTCGTCATTGGGATGGTAGCGCGTGGCGTCCAGAAACTGTTTGAACTCGACGTTCGTGACTGGATATTTGTCGATGTAGAACGACTTGATGTGCATGGGATGCTCGTGGAAACGACGCGGTGCATCTTCCCAGGGATACTGCACGTCCACGCCGATGTCATTGGACCCTTCAATTTCTACGCCCGACACTCTAAAGAGAAAGTCCCCTTCGGGAATCTGAATCATGCTTGCGGGAGCGCTGCTACCCGTCCTCGTGGCGGCGATCGGCACGATCTTTTGTTTCAGGACCTCATGTTGGCTCGAGAAGCTAGCCAGCGGTTTGACGGTCATCTGCTTCATCGCTGACATCAGCTTTTGCATTTTCGCGTCGCGTTCGGAATTCGTTGCCAAGACGGCACCGAAACCATTGCTTTCGATGGCAAAACTCAAAACGGATTTGCCACCGAGGTATTTTCGTATCTGCAACTCGGAGCCGCCATAGAGATCGAAATAGTGCATCGCGGGGACGGCGGGAACCTCCATTTGTGGTCCTTCGACATCATATTCATTGCGATTCACGATCGTCCAAACGGTGCTGTCGTTAAGCGGCCAGCGGCTGGCGAAGACTCCGTAGCGCAACATTGGATACATCGGTTCCCAATCGCGGCTCACTAGGTATTCGGCTATGGCGCGCTCGAGAGTGGCGACGCGGCGCGTGGCCTCTGCGTCGCGGGGAGTGACGCCATTCCAGATGCCCCAAATATTCTCCCAACTTTCCCAACCAATTCCGTTGAAAAACGCAAACTGCAAATCGTTGGTCTTGCTGCGGTTCCAGCGATCGGAAATGTTCACCATGTGGCGTGGCTCGAGCCACTTGTAGCGGTCAACGAGCGGAGTAAACGGATATTGATACTGCCCCCAGGTCATTACATTCCAGGCAAGCGCCTCGTCGGAGGGGCCGCCTTCCGGTTCGAAGGCTAGCGGATGGCCGACTTTGTCCGCGGCGAGCGAAAAAACGAGCGGAACTCCGTCTTGGGTATCGCCATTGACGCCGTCCGCCCCGATCTCTGCCATGAGCGAGGCAATCGCTTCGGGCCAGGGTCTTCCCGGGTCGCGTGTTCCCTGATCCCACATCATCATCGGGAACAGAACGCGAACACGCCGCTTGTGAAAGTCCGCGATCATCTGTCGAACTCCAATGACTCCTCCCGGCATGCAGTGGATCATGTCGATCTGGTTCCGATCGTCGATGCCCAGGTTGGGGTACGTCGGCCAAATCAGGACCGCGTCGACGCCTCCATACCGCTTTTGCAGATCATCCAGGTACCGGTCCACGGTGTATTTTCCGGCGATGGGGTCAAAGAAAAAGCGGTCCTGCACCATCATTTGCGGCTGGATGAAGCTGGACTGCGTCCATAGTAGTTCCGGAATTTCATAGCGCGAGCCGTTGTAGCCAATACGGATCCGGCGCTCGTCGCGCCAGTGGGTAATGTCTTTCAGCCATAGCTGATGATCGTCGGCGGCGCAAGGCTTGTAACTGCTGTCTAATAGACCTTTTAAGCTCAAGCAGTCAGGAACAGGAATCTGCTGGTTGTTTGGGCGAAATTTGGAATCCTGGGCCAGAGCGAGGGACACGAATAAAGGACAAGATATCCAAGAAAGAAGAACGCGAATCTTCATATCTGGTCCTCGAACGGAAGAGTAGAGTGCACAAAACCGGTGCAGTATAAAACGGTTCAAAATAATCTTCTAGTCTGCGTATCGCGCCATCGGCCCGTGCTGAGTGTGACCGGAGGACGCGACGTCGAGCTGTTTAAGATGCAACCCGCTTGTGGATTCTCGGGGCATGTCAACCCACGTCATTGTATCGCGATCAGCAGACCGGGCAGTCTGATGCGATTGAGCGACCGCCGCTTCGGAAGCTGGACTTAGGACGCTGCGCCGGACCTGAGAGCGGCTGCTGCTTTCGGAAGGAGAAAAGGCGAGACTGGCTGACGGTCCCGAAAACTGGCTGACATTGGTCGCGTAACGGTTCGTCAACAGCGCCTCTGTTCCGCAGACCTTACTCTTGTCTCAATCAGCCATAACAAAAGGGACCGAGCATTTTTGTCGCCCGGTCCCTAGATCAAGTTTCGCTTGTGGGCTTAACCCCTGCCAGCAGCGGCAGCCGCCTGTTCCAGCAGCGGCGTGGCTTTGCCGATTTCCGCCACACCAAAAATAATGAGTGGTGCGTTCGTGTTTGGGTCGGCTCCACAATAGAAGTAGTTGATGTTGATGCTCGCTTCGCCAAGTTTTTGTGCGACACGCGCCAGTTCTCCTGGTCGGTGTGCAAGGGATACCTTGGCAACATCCGTTTCCGTATAGGTCGCTCGTTCGTTGTCGAGCACGCTTCGCGCTTTCGTTGGATCATCGAAGACGAACCGCGTTGTGCTTTTTCCGGCGACGGGAAAGGACTGCGCGGCGATGATGTTCACGTTGCGTTCGGACAGCGCTCGGCAAATTTTGCCAAGCGTTCCGGGTCTATCGTCCATGGTAAGAGTGAATTCTTTAGCCGTAGGCATACTGCAAACCTCCCTTTGATTTCGATAGGGTGCAGGGCGGGACATCCTAGTTTGGATTAGAGAGCGGGAGCCACATAATACTCCCCGGTTTTCCCCTCTTCAAGATCGCTTTTGGCAAAATCGGCAAAATTATTTTGCATTAAGGGTTTTACCTGAGGGCGAAAATTGGGTCGATCCGAGCGCCTGAATCTAACAGCTTTTTTGATATCCTGAACCTATCCGCGCTCCATCTCCTCTTAGAAAGCTCGACGCGTATTAGGGTGAAGAATCGAACTTCGCCTTTTACCTCATCGCACGGAAGTACGAGGCTTGCGTAAATCACCTGGCGGCACACATCCCCCCCCCCAACTCTCCAGTCCCGCCTTGACGAGTTTCGTCATGAGGACTTGAACTTCCACGCCGATCTCATCGAGCCCTCTACTGCCAAGCCCGGGAGAAAACGGTGAAGGCTTACCCGGCTTTCTGTGTCATCGATCATCTGAAAACGTAGTTTTCTGAACTCCTGCCGGATCACGGCATTTGAATTGCTTATCGCTCCAGGAATAAGGAGCAGCATCATCCCTCCACACATCATCCGCGTCCTCCCGTATCTTCGTGTGTGCGGTGGAGTTTGTCGACTGAGTTGCCTCCGCTCTCACTCATCAGGCGCTCCGGCCGGTTTTCCCTCCGGCCTCGTGCGGCGGGGCAGCTAGGGAATGTTGGCCGGCTCCAGAAAATGCGTTTTTACATGATCGCTAACATTCTGTAACTAGCGGCGAAATCTCGGCAGAGATTTGCCGCCCCCTACCCGGATTTTTGAGGCTGTCTTGGATTTTCTTCGGCTGCCTGTGAACTATTGCCTGCGCATCATCGTCTCATCTGGCGATGTTTCGTCCCAAACATGCGTGGATCGTATGCCAGTGGCTCCGGCTCTCGTATCACGAGGCGGTTAAACTCTGAGTGCCCAGGGTTGATGAGGCAGTTGTGCTCGTCCGGGGCAAGGGCGGAAGGCACCAGGAGTAGACAGTGCTCCCCCCTTCGTAGGAATTCATCGCCGATCCCGGTGAGCTCCGGCGGTGCCGCGGGAAGTCGCCAATTCGCCCGTAGATGACTGACTTCAACCTCTTCCTGGCTCAAATCGTCGGGCACTTCCGCGACCGCTAGAACCAGATCCCTGGGAGTATCATCCTTGTCGAGGTGGACGAAATATTCCAGCATTGCGAGGGACTGGTGTTCTGACGTATAGCTGAGGCGTATGCCGGGGCTCGACCAGCGCCCACCGTATCGGTAAGCGCCCTCGCCGTCAAAAGGAGTACGGGCGTACTTCTTTCGCAGCACCCGATAGACTCGGTTCAACTGATTCCGCCGTAGGCAATCCGGCCCAGAATGTTTTCAACCTGGCGAGCACCCAATTCGGTGTCAAGTGCCGCCACCGGCGCAATGCCACCAAGAGCGCCGTTCGGGCGCTTCAGCCAGCGAATGGCCCTTTCATGGTCACCTAGAAATTCGTCGGCTAAAGCGACGATCCGTGCCAGCCGGTAGAGCCGGTCGGATTCGTAACGCGCCAGTCGGCCGCTACGTCGACGGCGCTGTAAGCTTCGGGTGGACAAGTCAAGAGCCGTCGCGAGTTCTTTCAGCGTTAAGCCGGAAGCCCGCATCAGTACTTCTACCGCTGCCGGAGGAAAGCCTTGCCGAATGGCCTCGCGCATATCGTTTTCGCTGGCCAAAGTTCGACCAAACGTCTGTCTCCCGCCCAATTCTCCAAATACGGCCTGTAGCTCTTGTGCCATTTGTCATCCATCATAGCGACAAATGGCGCAGATGTCAAATGACCGCCGCGGGGTGCGCGGGATAGGTAAAAACGAAAGTTCTGAAATCGTTTCTGGAGAGCGCGCCACTTATTCTCCTAGAATCAAACCGTTGCGGCGAAATGAAACATCTGGTGTTTTCCGTCCATTCCGTCCAAATAACTGCTTTTTGAAGACTTTTTGGACGGAAGTACGAAACCAAGGCGCAATTTCTGGAGCCCACTCCTTGATAAAATGCAGCGGCCTCTCGAACCTTATCGTAGACGAATCGGCCAGTTTTGCTTCGGTCGGGAGGGGAGAAGAAGCGCCGCAAGGTGATTTCTGGGAACACGTTAGCCGTCCAAACCCGGTGTCTAATGAGACACTAATTTTCCACAGGCACAAGGTGAACTTCCTGCTCGAAAAACGCCATGCAAACCCCAAAATACGCCAATTTGCAGCTCAACGGTGCTCTGTCTGTCATTATCCCTGGCCAACGGGACAGGTTGCGCTGATTCATACACTCTGGCACCGTCGCGGCATGACACTGAAGAAAATCATCGTACTCGATCCAGATGCAAGTTTTGAGCGGGCCTCGCGGCACCTGCACAAATGCAGGAAGTGCCGAAATGCCGGGATGGAATGGGCGCGACGGAAAAAATTGTGTCGTCGGGGCCGCCAGTTGTTGGAGGACTTGGAGCGGATAGAGCGAATCTATGAGGGAACCGAGCTTGCGGCCTAACGCGGTCGCCAGCATTTCCAAGTGACAGAATGGCTCAATTTTTTTCTTGGCGAACTGTTCTTTCCCCCGGGTGCCCTCCCTTTCATGCACCGCAGTGGCACAATGAGATCGGACAGCTGGTCCTTCTATGAGCTTGCGCTGTCTGCGACTTCTCCGAGCAGGTGGTGCTCGAGAGCATCCCGATCGAGTTCGTTCTCCCAGCGAGCGATCACCAAGGTGGCGACGGCGTTGCCGGTCATGTTGACGACCGCGCGGCACATGCTGAGAAAGCGATCGATGCCAAGAATCAGCGCCATTCCCGCAACCGGTATCGCAGGGATGACCATCATGGTGGCGACGAGCGCGATAAAAGCGGCTCCTTGCACGCCGCTCGCGCCTTTGGAAGTAAGCACGGCGACTCCCAGGATCGTAAACTGCTGTGTCAGGGTCAGGTGCGTGTTGGTCGCCTGGGCTACGAAAAGCGCCGCAAGAGTCATGTAGAGACTGGTGCCATCGGCATTGAAGGTATACCCGGTCGGAACCACGAGACCGACCAGGGTTTTCGAGCATCCGAGTTTTTCGAGTTTGGCCATTAGAGCGGGCAGCACAGGTTCCGAGGAGCTTGTTGCCAGCACGACGAGAATCTCCTCACGGAGGAACCAGAGGAACCGGAAAATTCCGAAGCCTGCCACATGCGCAATGGCCCCGAGCAAGACCACCACGAACAGGGTGGACGTAATGTAGAGCGTAGCCAGTAGTTTCGCGAGAGGGCCGAGCGACGCCAAACCGTATTTGCCGACAGTGAAGGCCATAGCGCCGAAGGCTCCAATGGGGGCAAAACGCATGAGGATGGCAACGACTCCAAAAACGACTCGAGTCAAACTGTCCAAGAGGTCGACAAGTGGCCTGCCGCGCGAGCCTGCCAGAGACAACGCAAAGCCGAAGAGCAGAGAGACAAGGAGCACCTGAAGGATGTCTCCCCTCGCGAACGCGTCGAAGACCGTGGCGGGGATGATGTGCATGAGAAAGTCCGCAACGCTCTGTGCTCTGGCCTGTCCCGCATAATCTGCCACAGCTCTCGCGTCCAGAGTCGCGGGATTGACATTGAAGCCGCTACCGGGATGCACCAGGTTACCGACAACGAGTCCGATCAGAAGCGCAAGTGTCGAGACAAGTTCGAAATACAGCAAAGCCTTACCGCCGACACGGCCGACTTTCTTCATGTCTTCCATGCCCGCAATCCCGGTGACCAGGGTGCAGAAGATGACCAACGTGATGATCATGGTGATCAAGCGAATAAAGGCGTCGCCGAGGGGCTTCATTGCGACAGCCTTTGCGGGGCTGATATAACCGAGGAGGATGGCCATAGCGACGCCGAGCAGTACTTGGAAAGATAGGCCGGTGTAGAAAGGCTTCTTGCGTGGAGGCGAGGCACTCGCAGTTGCGGCGGCAGGAATCAGCATCGCTCAGCCCTTTTGAAGCGCTTGGCGCAGTTCGCGAATATCGCGTAGAGTTTCCAAAGCTAGCAGCTTGTCAATAAGGGCGGAGCCGCCCGCGGCGCCAAGAACGGGAGTAATTAAGTCGCGAGCCTTGGCAACGATTTCTTCACGAGTCATGGGATTTTCCGCGGTGCCACGGACGTCGCGAACCCACTCCGTGAGCTGTGTGCCATCCGCAAGCGTAAATTCGACGATGGCTTCGCGGCGCGGGCGCCGGGCATCGATGCGCGGGTCGGCAACCACGTCGACTTTGGCACGCTGGCGCAAAACGGTGGGATCCTGCATGCGCGCCTTGTCATGCGCCGAAGCAAAGGTGACCGTTTTGTCGAGGAGCATTACCGCGATCATGTGTTGCAGGCAGATATCGGGCATTTCACGGTTACTTACGGTATTGGCCTCATCGCTGGCGATGTGCACCACGACTTTCTGAACTTCGTCCGCGGTAAAGGATCGTTTCCGGAAGAAGCCAGCAAGCGCGTCAAGCGGCGCTTGAATCGGGGAGCCCACCGTCCACTTCTTGATGTTGGTGCGCGTGATTTCATAGCGCTCGCCAAGTCCGTTGATAAGTTGGGACGGGTCAGCTTTCACGACGCCATTTTCCCTAGGTGCGTACGCCTCGAAAAAATTGTCGGATCCGGAGAAGACGTCATCGACGCCGGTCCAGCCCGAGCGAATGAGCATGGCGGCGGCCACGCCGCCCGCGGCTGGTTTTCCCCCGAAGAGAAAGGCTTTTTCCATGTGTTCCGCGTCGCGCGCCCAGGCGCCGATTCCGGACGTCTGCTGCGCAGCATAGTCGAGCAGAAAACGAAACTGCGGTGCGTTCAAGCCCGCTGCACAGCCGGCGGCCGCGCCCGCAGCAAACGCAGCAACCGTGCCATGCGTACTGCGATGCGTGGCCGCCTGGTAGCCGGGACCGCCGATGCTCATGGTCACGCGCGGCCCGACATCATAGCCGAGCGTGACGGCGCGAAGAAAGTGAGCCCCGCTGATGCCGAACTGCTCCGCAGCAGCGAATGCAGCGGGCACAACCGAAGCGCCGGGATGCGAGCGAGACGGGCCGTGAGAGTCGTCGGTCTCATCGGAATGGGCGAGGACGCCATTGGCAAATGCAGCTTCGAGGGGTCCGCACACTATTCTTGAAGCGACTACGGTTGCGACCTCTTTTCCACCGTACGCTTGCGCAAACTGCAAAGCCGCGCGGCCTGGCGGTAATTCGGAACCTGACGTCATGGCGGCAAAGGTGTCCAGGATGTGATGCTTGGCCTTTTCCACGACTTCCTCCGGGAGTGGGCGCGTCCCAGCCTGGCTCATGTAACTGCTGAGCTTCTCCATGATCGGGCTGGTCGCCGGAGACGACGGAGGCTGGTCTTGCTCAGAAGGTGGTCGGGCAAGAGTCGCGTCGGATGGCAGAGCTGCGGATAGCAGGGCCAAGCCCGCAAACTCAAACAGGCTGCGCCGCGTAAGAGCACGGGCGCTTCGGGCCGGCTCCTGGCTTCTTTGGTTAGGTACCATTCTGTGGTTCTCCTGGCGGGCGGACGGCGCCCGGAAGAAACGGATTTGCGAGCGGCGCCAAGAGGGCGACTCCGCCGGGTACAGACGATATTTCAGCAAAAGATCTAATACCTGAAAAAAAGATTAATTTCTTTTTAGACAGAAGCAGTACCTTGAGCGACCTTGACACTACACGTACCCACTACTCTGCGACTGCCTTCATGACGCGGTCGAGCTCGTTCTTTGTTTCGAAGCCGATACCGGGAACATCCGGCAATCTGACATAACCGTTTTCGACCGGGATGCCGTCCGCAAATCCGCCGAAAGGCTGGAAGACGCCGGGATAGGATTCATTGCCGCCTAGACCGAGGCCTGCCGCAATGTTAAGCGACATCTGGTGTCCACCGTGAGGAATGCAGCGCGCGGAAGACCAGCCATAATCCTTCAGCATTTCGAGGATGCGGAGATATTCCACCAAGCCGTAACTCAGCGCGCAGTCGAATTGCAAAACATCCCGATCGGGCCGCAAGCCCGCGTAACGGATAAGATTGCGCGCGTCCTGCAAGGAGAAGAGATTCTCTCCGGTGGCCATCGGCCCTGGATAGTGGTCAGCGAGCTTGGCCTGGAGTTCGTAATCCAGGGGATCGCCCGGTTCTTCGTACCAGCGAAGACCATAGGGAGCGAGTGCTCGCGCATAGGCGATGGCCGTGTCCGGGTCAAAGCGCCCGTTGGCGTCCACTGCCAGCTGATCTGGAGTTTTCAAGATTTTGAGCACGGCTTCGATGCGGCGCAAATCCTCGGACAGAGGCGCACCGCCGATTTTCATTTTCACGACGGAGTACCCGAGGGCGAGATAGCTTCGCATTTCGTCCTGCAAGGCAGGGAGGTTTTTGTTGGGGTAGTAGTAGCCGCCCGCGGCGTAAACGAACACTTTGCTTTCGAAGTGTCCTTCCCGGTAGCGGTTGGCCAAGAGGCGATGTAAAGGCATACCAGCAATTTTTGCGACCGCATCCCAAACGGCCATATCCAGCACACCGACGGCGACGGAGCGCTCGCCGTGCCCTCCGGGCTTTTCATTCCCCATGACGATGGCCCAAATGCGATGCGGATCGAAGTTTTCCCCGGTCTCGTCGAGCAGTGAGTCGGGCGGCGCAGCCTTAAGACGAGGCAGGAAGCGGTCGCGCAATAGCCCGCTAGGCGCGTACCGACCATTCGAATTGAAGCCGTATCCGACAATCGGCTTGCTGTCCCGCACGGCGTCGGTCACGAGCGCCAAGACGCTCACCGTCATCTGGCTAAAGTCGATGTAGGCGTTACGAATGTCCGACTTGATCGGGACGACCGTCTCACGGATATCGACGATGCGCACAGTGATTCCTCTTCTAGCCGGCAAGTCCCACAATAAACGAGACTCGCTAGCTCGGCTGCAACAGGGTCCGCAGATCTCGAATAACGCTGAAACTTTCCAGATGGAATATTCCGTCGATCAGATCCGAGCATTTCGCCGCGCCGAGGACGGGCGTGATGAGGTCGGTGGCCTTGGCGATAACTTCGTCGCGGGTCATAGGATTTTCTGGCGTGCCGCGAACGTTGTCGACCCGCTCGCTGAAGTGAGAGCCATCCGTCAGCGTAACCTCGACGATGGCCACGCGCAACGGCATGAGACGTTCCAACTCAGGATCTGGAATGAGCTGGACTTTAGCCCGCTCCCGAAGAACCGCAGGGTCTTTCAAGCTCGCCTGGTCATGCGCTGAAGCAAAGGTCACCGTTTTTTCGAGAAGCATTACAGCCACGATGTGCTGCAAGCAGATGTCCGGAATTTCACGATTGTTGACGATGGCAGCTTCATCTGTTGCAAGCCGCACGGACAGTCGCCGCACTTCGGCGGAGTCAAACGGATGCTGCTTCCGCAAAATAACCAAGGCATCGAGCGCCGCTTGAATCGGGGAACCCACGGGCCATTTCTTGATGTTGGTGCGCGTCACTTCGTGGCGCTCGCCCAGTTTGTCGACGAGCCCGGCCGGATCGGCGTGGGGATTGTATGCCGCGAAGAAATTATCTTTACCTGAGAGGATGTCGTCGACGCCGGTCCAACCCGCTTGCACAAGCAACGCGGAAGTGATCCCGCTGCGCGCCGTCATGCCGCCAAAGTGAAACGCCTTCTGCTCATGCTCGGTGTCGCGATTCCACGCTCCGAGGCCGGAGGATTGATGCGCAGCGTAGCCCAACATCCAGCGCATCTGTTGAGCGTTCAAGCCGGCGGCGCAACTCGCCGCTGCTGCCGCGCCAAAAAGGGGAGAAATACTATGCGTGCTCCAATGACTCTCGGCCTCAAAGCGCTGACCGCCCAGAGTCATGGTAAAGCGCGGACCAATGTCGTAGCCGAGCGCGGCGGCGCGCAAAAAATGCGTTCCGCTAATGCCAAAGCGCTCGCCTGCCGCCAGAGCAGCGGGAACGACAGCACAACCGGGATGAGATTGCGAAGGAGAGTGTGAGTCGTCGGTCTCATCGGCATGAGCGAGCACGCCGTTTGTCAGCGCCGCTTCGATCGGGCCGCATAAGAAGTTCGATGCCACGACCGTGGCGACCTCGCGGCCGCCGTAGGAGCGAGCGAACTCGAGTGCCTTGCGCCCGGGAGGCAACCTGGAGCCCGAAATCATCGCGGCCAGCGTATCGAGCACGTGCTGTTTGGTTTTTTCAACGACCTCGTCTGGCAGCGCGCGCGAGCGGGCTTCGCTCATGTACCGGCTGAGGCGTTCCATGACCGAAGTTGTTTCCTGGGCAGCGCCCGGGTCAAGCGGAGGCGCGCCGGCGAACGCCAAATCGGGCGGAAGCGCGGCAGCCGCGATGGCTCGGCCGGCGATTTCGAAGAGGCTGCGACGGGTCAAAGACGAGCCAGCACACGGCTCTTTCGCGCCCTTACCCTTATCCTGTTCCATGACTCTTTGTTTCCTTCCTTCCGAACAAGAGTAACCGAACAACCGTAGCCCGTTGCGCCGATCACGCGGTCATGCGATGCTCCCCGCGGCTACCGGAAAATAGCATTCCTTTTTCGCCGTGCGGCGTTCCGACTCGATTCGGCCATCAGGTTGCCCCAACCGACGCGGGCTGAGGCTTGGCCAAGAGTGCCGCCGCCAATCCACAACCCGCCGCAAACGAAAGCCACAAACCTGGAACCGCGCGGTTTCCCGTGACATGAATGAGGTAGGTGCTGATGGCGGGGGTAAAGCCACCGAAGATGGCCGTTGCCAGGCTATAAGCAAGCGAGAAGCCGGAAGTCCTCACGTTAATCGGCATGATCTCCGTTAAAAAAACCACCATTGCCCCGTTGTAACTGCCGAAAATGCACGACAACCAGAGTTCCACCGCCAGCAAGCGGGGAAGCGAAGGCGAGCGAACCAGCCACAACATTACCGGATAGGCGGTGATGAGCATCAGTATGGTGAAAATGAGGAGTAAGGGCCGCCGCCCGACGCTATCGGAAAGAGCGCCCATCACCGGAAGCCAGAAGAGGTTCGAAGCACCGACACACAGGGTGACGATCAAACTGTCCTTGTTGCCAAGATGCAGAACGGAGCTGCCGAAGGTTGGCGTATAGGCCGTGATCATATAGAAAGAAACGGTGGTCATCGTTACCAGCATGGTTCCGATGGCAACAATCCTCCAGTTGACCGAAAGCGACCGCAGGATCTCAGATGTGCTGAGGTGATGCTTGCGGCCCACGAACTCATTGGTTTCCTCAAGGGATACCCGTAACCGAAACAGGACCGGAACAATCATGCAACCGAGGAGCAGCGGCACGCGCCACCCCCAAACGGCCATTTTCTCAGGCGGAAGCATGGCGCTCAGCAGGACACCAATAAGCGCCGCAAACATGACCGCGACTTGTTGACTTGCGGATTGCCAACTTACATAAAAGCCTTTGTGGCCCGGCGTGGCGATCTCTGCCAAATAGACCGAAACGCCGCCGAGTTCCATTCCGGCAGAAAAACCTTGGAGCAACCTGCCGACCAGGACAAACAAAGGAGCCAGCAGGCCGATTGAGGCGTAACTGGGCATGCAGGCAATGGAGAAAATTCCAATAGACATGAGGCCCAGCGTCAGCAGGAGGCCGGCGCGGCGGCCATGTTTGTCGGTATATGCGCCCAACACGATGGCTCCCAGGGGACGCATCAAAAACCCCGCGCCGAAGGTCATGAACGACAACATCAACGACCAAAACGCGTTGCCGGCAGGAAAGAAGGCTGCGCCGATGGCGGAGGCGTAATAGCCAAAGACCATGAAGTCATACATCTCCAGAAAATTTCCGCTGCAAACGCGCACCACCGACCAGATTTTGGTGCGGCGATCAGAGGGGCTCGGCATGGGATTTCATTGTGGAAAGGACATGTTATTTCCCAGTCCGTAGGTAAAGGCAAGCGGAATTGCGCGGGCTGGCTGTGGAACTTACCATGTGGGCCGTAAAGCCTCGGCGTTTTTAGGCCGAGGATCTAAGGCCCCTCTTTCTTTTCCTTGCAAACTGCTCTATATTTCTTCTGTCCGAGCGATCTATGGGCGGGCAGCCCAAAAGTAAAGCCTCTTCGTGGTCCTCCGCTGAAGTAGGCGGTTGTGGGAGGAACCCGCCGAAGCCATCTCGGGAAACAAACCGAGAGGCCGTAGGAATCCTCGCCGCTTGCGGCGGGGAGGATGTTCAATGCCGCTGGTTCACCCGCGAAGCAATCGCGGCTCCCAAATCTTTGGTGGAGGCGCTGCCTCCAATGTCCGGGGTCCTCACGTTTCCTTGAGCCAATTCATCCGCAATTGCGGCTTCGACGGCGTCAGCCGCCTTTGGTTCCCCCAAGTGTCTAAGCATCATGGCCCCAGACCAAATCTGTCCGATGGGGTTGGCGATTCCTTTTCCCGCGATGTCCGGCGCGGAACCGTGAACCGGCTCGAACATGGAAGGGAATTCCTTCTCCGGGTTCAAATTCGCTGAGGGGGCGATGCCAATCGATCCGACGACCGCGGGCCCAAGGTCGGAGAGAATATCCCCGAAGAGATTCGAGCCCACAACGACGTCAAACCAATCGGGATGGCGGACAAAGTGGGCGGTCAGGATGTCGATGTGGAATTGGTCGGTACGGACGTCCGGGTATTCTGCGGCTACAGCACGAAAGCATTCATCCCAGAACGGCATGGTATGAATGATGCCGTTCGATTTGGTTGCTGAAGTCACATGCTTGTTTCGCTTGCGCGCCAATTCGAAGGCGTAGCGCAACACGCGATTGACGCCGCGCCGCGTGAAAACCGTCTGCTGCACCGCCATTTCCTCGTCGGTTCCTTCGTAAAGGCGGCCGCCGATGTTCGAATATTCCCCTTCATTGTTTTCACGGACAATACAAAATTCAATTTGACCCGGCTTCCAGTGCTTGAGCGGGCTCTCGATTCCCTCAAATAGCCGCACCGGCCTCAGATTCACGTATTGCCGGAAGCTACGGCGAATCGGGATGAGTAGACCCCACAAGGAAACGTGGTCGGGGACATCAGGGTGTCCAACGGCGCCGAGGAAAATGGCGTCAAAGGACCGGAGTTGCGCGATGCCATCCGAGGGCATCATCCTTCCGCTTTTGGCATAGGTTTCGCAGCTCCAGTCCAGGCAGTGCCAAGAAAAGCCGAATCCAAAGCGTTTCGCTGCGGCGTCCAGCACCCGCATGCCTTCAGGCACGACTTCTCTGCCGATGCCGTCTCCGGGAATCACCGCGATGTTGAATGTCCGCATCGACAAGACCGCCTATGCTGTTCAAGCCGAAAGCAAGGATGACAAAGTGCTTACATCCGACGCCGATTCCAAGGTCTTCACGAAATCGATAATCTTTTCTACCTTGGCTTTTGGCCACTCTGCGTATTCGGCACAGCCCTGGAATTTCACTGCAGCTTCTCGGAAGGTCATGGGATCGGCAGGACTGCCTTTTCCAAAATCAGCGCGCCCGATGATTACCCGGCCGTCCTTGAGGTGAACTTTGAGGAGGGAAGTCATTTTGTCGTAACCCTCCTTCTCGGCTTCCTCATCCACGTAAAAATGGACTCGCCGAATCATGTCGTGAACTTCCGCGCTTTGCACGATTTGATCCGTAAACTCGCCCAGGCTCGCTTTCCCGCGCAGCAGCAAAATGGCCAGACAAAATTCCATGCTGAACTTGGCCTCGAGGCCGGTCTTAGGCTGGTGGTGCAGCAGCGTGGTGGTCATGTTGTGATTGGCGCCGACATCCACTTTCTCGACCTGCGCCGCTTGGATGTTGTTCGCCGCGATAAGCCGCGCCAATTCCGTCATTGCCGGATGCGTCAGCGAGCCCGACGGATACGGCTTCAACGAGATTCCCGGCGAAGCAAAAGTCCATGGTCCTCCCAAGCGATTCATAATGGCACCAGGATCAAACGTCCCGCCAAACGCGTGAAAAAAACCTCTTTCCGCTTCCAGGATTTGTTGCGCGGCGTCCCATCCCAGCGCGACCAGCTCCGCGGACACCACGCCGCTTTCCGCAGCGTGACCGGCCTGAAAGGGTTTGGTCATCGTTCCGAAGTTTTCCCGCAGCCCAGCGGATTGGCTGGCCACCAAACCCAAGCTGTTCAGCGTCTTCGGAAGGTCGAATCGCAAAACCTTGGCGCAGGCGGCAGCCGACCCGAACGGACCGCACGTTCCCGTGGAATGAAACCCGTCCTGGTAATGGCGAGGAGAAATCGCCTCGGCTATCTTGCATTCCACCTCGACACCGATGTGGTACGCCAGCATGAATTCTTTCCCTGAAACGCTTTCGCCCTCCGCTTGGGCAAGGATGGCAGGGAGTACGGGAACGGTGGGATGCACGAGAAGGCCATACACGCGATCCTTCGCCGCCGAGAGTTGCGTGTCGTCAAAATCATCCGCGTGAATCGATATGCCGTTGGTCCAGGCGGCAAAGCGCGGAGAGGTTTTGAGTCCGGACCCGACGACGGTGGCCTTTCCGCCACACCCGCCAAGATGCTCAAGATAACGGCGGCAGATGGCACCGGTTTGGGCGCGAGAACCAGCGAGGGCAAGACCTAAGCCATCAAGGATCGACTTTTTCCCGAGTTCAATGACCTCCCGAGGGACATCTTCGTACCTGGTTTCGACCACGAACTTACCGACGTAGTTCGTCAGTCCATGAACCTGCGGGAAATCATCCCGTGCCGGTAATGGGGCTCCCTTGGCAGAGTGGAAGAACGGACTCGAAGCGATTGCCCCGAGGGAGGCCTTGGCAAACTTGCGTCTGAGCATGACCGGTGTTGAGGATCTCCTACGGCTGTATATCGTACACCCGCACTTCGGCGTCCTTGCCTTCGTGATGTGGCACGGCCAGATTGTAGCGATTGAGTTCCGGAACGAGAATGCCGGTTTTTGCGCGAAAGCTTCCTTCGACCCGCCCCAGCAGGGAGTAGTGATCGGCGTCGAGCTGTTGAACAACGTCGAGGTAGCCGTCTCCAGCAAGATAGATTCGCCTGTACTTTGCGTCGTAAGCGGCATCATCCACCATGCCAACGCAGGGAAGCTCGGAGATGACTTTGCCGGAATCTGAATTCAGAACGATCAATTTCCCCGGATTTCGTGTGGAAACGAACAGACGGTGGTTCGCTTCGTCGAAGGCCATGGCGACATTGCTTTTATCGCCGGCGGGCAAGGGCCAAGTAGCCAAACGAGAGCCTTTGTTGCGGTCGAGAACGCCGACATCGTTCTGCCCCGTAATGTTGCAAAAGAGCCGTGGGCCGGACGTTTCCAATACGATGGCTTCGACATGGTTGGAATCGATTTTGATGTCGCGAAGTTTCTTGGAGGTATTCGTGTCAATGACACTGATCAAACAATAAGGAGTATGCGCCTCCCGTCCGCCATTTACCACATAGAGGTAGTGTGTCGTGGAATCGTAAGCGATGGAGTCAGCGTCGATGGACACTTTGATCTCGCCGAGCGGTTTGTACGTGTCGCTGTCATAGACTCTGACGGCCGAAGCGTCGCCTTCGACAACAAACAGTTTCTTTAGATCCTTTCGATACAAAATAGCGTGCGGTGCTTTTGCATCTTCCATTGTCTGGATGCGCGTGTTCGTCGCAGTGTCCAGCACGTCCACCTTGTCATTCTCTTCGTCGGTGAGAAAAAGCCTGTGACCGTCGATGTCCGTAGCGAAATGATCAAAATCGCCATCCTTGAGTCCCGGCAAAGGAATTGTCGCGACGAGCTTGAGTGCCCCTTTGGCTTGCGCCGCAGCCTGGACGGGAAATGACACCAACAACAGGAATAGGAAAAAGCGCCGCCTATATTTCATGGAACCCTCCAAAATCGCTCTGGTCGGTAAAGAGTTGCACCCGCGGAATCCAGTTCCAGCTAGAAAGAGTAAGTGTTTCGAAGGGCCCGCGGAACGATGGCATCCAATTTTCTTCTCTTGCCTCGTCATGCTCGGGGAGGCCCGCCGGTCGAGTCAACATCTGTTTGGAACCGGCGAAGAGGCGGCGTCCTGACCATGCCAGATCCCTTGATTTTACGACGACACAACTGCTTCGAAGCAGGCTCCGGCTAAACAGAAATTAATCTTGGTTTAAGTTGGTGCGACTGGCGGATGAATTATTCTCTCCACTGGCCGCTCCGCGGCGAAGTTCGCGCTGCACTTGAGCACCAGCTCTTGCAATTCGAGTGGACCAAAATCCAAATTGTTTTGGCATGGAGAGAAGATGAAGAAACGGTTTCTGATCCTGACGATGATCCTTGCCGTTTTGGAAGTAGCAGGGCAGGCCCAAGACGCCACTCCCCTGAAACTCCTCGAAACCTTTAAATTGTCTCCGGACATCAAAGGAAATTTCGATCACTTCGCAATTGACCTTAAAACCAACCGGCTGTTCGCTACGCCCGAAGGCTACAAGGCGGTGCTTGTTTTCGATGTGCAGAGCGGGAAACTGATTCACACGATTCGCGGCATCGAAAAACCTCATGCGATTCTTTGCCGGGAAGACCTGCACCGCCTGTACGTGACCGATGGGGAAGCCGGGGAGTTGAAAATCTTTGACAGCACAAATTATGCCTTGGTCTCGTACGTGAAGCTGCTGCTGGATGCGGACTCGATTGGATACGACCGGGAAACAAAACTGCTCTACATCGACAACGGCGGCGGCGACGTCCACGAAACTTACTCCATGATCAGCGTTGTGGAGACGACCGCCGGGAAAAAGGTGGCCGACATGAAAGTCGATGGCGATACCCTCGAAGCTATGAGGCTTGAAAGGTCCAGCTCGAGAATGTACGTGAATAACAAAGCAAAGGGCCAGGTGGAGGTCATCGACCGGAACAAGCGCGAGATCGTCGAGAGCTGGCCGGTTACCAAGAGCAAGACTAACGTAGCGATGGCCCTTGACGAGCCGAATCATCGTCTGTTTGTTGCTTGCCGCGGCGGGGATATCGTGGTGTTTGATACCACTACCGGCAAGGAGCTTATGGCTCTACCGATCACCAAGGGAGTCGACGACCTGGTTTATGATGCGGGCAGCCGCCGTCTCTACGCCTCTGCCGATGGGAACGTGGAGGTGTACGAGCAAACTGACCCTGACCAATACAAGCCCCTCGGGAAAGTGCCAACCGGACCGCTGGGGCGGACGTCTCTCTTGGTTCCTGCGCTGAAGCGCTATTTTGTGGCTGTTCCACAACACGGGACGGAGAGCGCGGGAATCCTGGTTTTTGAAGTTCTATAGAACCCCGTGAGAGAAATTGTGCGCTTTTGCAGTCGACGAACTACGCGCCTGAGCCCAAACGTGCGCCTTCCCATCTGTTGGTGTGAACAAATGACGAAACATCCCGGAGAGGAGGGATATCTTGAGACTGCGTTTTGCGAGAGTTTTGTTGAACTGCTACGTCCTCAACACGGTGGCCATCGCTGTGCTTGGCACGATCGCTTCACCTGTGAGCGCACAGAATTCCGCCGTGGAGATTCGCGCTGGGCGCTTATTTGACAGTAAGACAGGCAGGATCCTTGAAAATCAGATCGTTCTTGTGGAAGGTGAAAGAATTTCCTCAGTCGGATCCGCCGACCAAGTGCAAATCCCAGCTGGGGCGCAGGTCATCGATCTCAGCAAGGCTACCGTTTTGCCCGGGTTGATTGACGGGCATACGCATGTGTTCGGGTTTGGTCTCGATGGGATTAAGCCTGGAGGCCCGCCGTTCGCGAGCCCCATTAATGATACCCGCGAGTACCGCACTCTACTGGCTCTGGCCAACGCACAAAAGGATCTTCGCGCAGGCTTCACAACCTTGCGGGACTTGATGAGCCACGGCGGAGGGTATGCAGACGTTGACATCAAGAGAGCGATCAATGGCGGTTATTTCCAAGGTCCGCGCATGCAGGTTTCGACGATGGGGCTGGTGGCCACCGGCGAAGGCATTTTGGGCTCGCCGGAGGTCCGTCTGCCGGGAAACTATCAGGCCGTTGACAATCCCTGGGCCGCCCGCCAGGCCGTTCGAGAGGAAATCCACTATGGCGCTGACTGGATCAAGTTTCATTCGACCTCCGACTACGAATTCGAACCAAATGGCGAATTGTTTAGCAACCCTACGTTCACAAAGGAAGAAGTGGATGCCATCGTGGATGAGGCGCATCGCCACGGGAAAAAAGCTGCCTGCCACGCATTCGGGGGCGAGGGCTTGCGCAATTGCGTTCAAGCGGGCACCGATACCATCGAACACGCCATCGATCTGGACGAGGCCACTGCCGACTTGATGAAGAAGAAGGGGCTCTATCTTGAATTGACGGCCTATCACTACTCTCTCTCCGAATACACATTACGAGATGCTAAGGCAACCGGAGGCAAGTACAGCCTGGAAGCGATGCGTGAGAAAAGCGGCCGCCTGGCGATTTCTCGCGGCCTGAAGATTTCGTTTGGATCCGGCGTGGGACCATTCCCTCACGGGACGCAGGCCGCCGAATTCTCCTATTTGGTCAAATACGGCATGACTCCAGCGCAGGCCATCCAGACCGCAACGACGGTAGCGGCGGAGATGATGGGGTGGCAGGACCGCATCGGGTCGATCGAGAAAGGAAAGTTCGCCGATATCGTCGCGGTTTCGGGCGATCCGCTGAAGGACATTACCGAGCTCGAACGCATAAAATTTGTGATGAAGGGCGGGCAAGTGATTCGCAACGATCTGAGATAAACAGAGGGGCGGCGAGCAAAGCCCCTTTTGCGCGGCGGTTATTCGCTCGCGCAAAGGCCTTCTTCATGCTAGTAAATCAGGACGTATGCGCATCCTCTTGGTCGAAGACGAGCGTAAAGTGGCGAGCTTCATCGCGCGGACGCTGCGCGAAAATACCTATGCGGTGGACGTGGCCGAGTCTGGCGAGAAAGCAGTTGAGCTTAGCACGGACGTGACTTGCGACGCGATTCTCCTCGATATTCGCTTGCCTGGCATGAGTGGTATCGAAGTCTGCCGTGAACTGAGGCAGCGCGGCATTGAAGCCCCGGTCCTGATGCTCACTGCCCGCGGCCTTGTCGAGCAGAAAGTCGAGGGCCTCGATGCGGGAGCCGATGATTACCTCACAAAACCATTTGTGCTCACGGAACTTCTCGCACGCGTCCGGGCGCTCCTGCGGCGCGGGCTTCACAGCGGCAACGCCAGGCTTCGCTATGGGGACCTCGAACTCGATCGCCACCGACGCCGCGCCAACCGCGGAAAAGAAGTGATCCCGCTGACAAGCAAGGAATTTGCGCTACTCGAGCTTACGCTTCTTCGTGCCCCCGAGCTTGTCACCCGCAGCGAAATCGTGGAACACGTGTGGGACTGCCATTTCGACAGCGAGACAAATCTCGTCGAGGTCTACGTCAACCGCTTGCGCCAGAAGATCGACCACGACCGGCCGGCGAAGCTTATTCACACGATTCGCGGAGTCGGTTACCGGCTAGGAGCTCTGGAGTCATGAGAGCAAAGACGCTTCGGTCTCGCATGATGGTGCTTTTTTGCTCCGTCGTGGGCGTTCTCCTGGCCGCCTCGTATCTTGCCTTTTGGGGATTGCTCGCCCACGCCATTCCGACACAGCTCAACCGCCAATTGCTGGAGACATCGCGGCCGATTATTTCGGACATCGCCTCGGAGCCGAATGCCCGAGATGTAGAGCGCTTGGACATCCCCGGCCAATTCTTCGAGCTTCTCGATACGAACGGAAAAGTGCTCCATGCTCCAGAAACCTGACCAATCCAATCGATTTGAAGGGATTAAAGGTAAACGATCCGCATCCCGTGTTCGGAATAGGTTCAGTTGGAAACTCCGAGTCGGTTCGGGTTGCGCTTATTCCGTTTGAGCAGGCCGCAGGGAAGCGGTTGCTAGCGGTCGCGATTCCCACGTTCGGAACGAATCGTTTACTGGACACTTTTGGAGGCATCACCCTGCTGCTCTTTCCGCTAAGCCTACTGCTTACTGCGGCGATCTCCGCTTTCTACGTGGGAAGAAGTCTGATGCCCGTCAAAGCCCTCACCCGCCATGCCGAGCTCATGGCCAAACGTTTGACGGAACGCCAGGCGTTCTGGACGCCCTTGCCCGTCGCTTCGCGGGATGACGAGCTGGGCCGGCTGGCGGAGACCTTCAATCGACTTTTGCAAAGCGTCGATTCCGCCGTTCACCAACTGCGTCAATTCGTCACGGATGCTTCTCACGAATTGCGTACTCCTCTCGCCGTGCTTCATGGGGAAACGGAATTGATTCTTTCCAAACCGCGCACCGCAGAAGAATACCGAAAGACGCTGGCTGCCATCGACGATGAATTGAAGAAACTGACCCGGATCGTAGAGGGGTTGTTCACGCTCTCGATGGCCGACGCGGGGCAGCTGCACCTTGAAAGTGAACCCGTCTATATCAATGAAATCCTGGAAGAGGCTTGCGCACTGGTTGCCCCGCGCGCCCGCGCGAGGAATATTTCCATCGTGCGCGACCTGAACCAAGAGGTTGCCTATGTCGGCGATGAGGCCTCTCTGCATGAGCTGTTTCTGATTTTTCTGGACAACGCCATCAAGTATTCCCCCTCCGATTCTCAAGTACGTGTCAACCTTACGCAAAACGGAAGCTCGATACGAATTTGCTTTGAAGATGAGGGTGGGAATCGCGAGCGAGCATTTGCCTTTCATTTTTGAGCGTTTCTACCGCGGCGCGCGGCCTGGAAACGGTGAGGTGCACAGCGGGGGGCTCGGGCTGGCGATTGCACAGGCCATTGCGCGCGCTCAGGGCGGGTCCATTGCGTGCCAGAGCGCGCCGGGTTCGGGCTCCACCTTTACGATCCTTCTGCCTGCATCACGAGCTGACGAAAGCCATCCAAAGGATGCACCTGAACAGAAATTAATCTTGGGTTAAGGCAGGGTTAAGGGCTATACATTAGGCTCCCGCCCAAGTGTGTGGGAGGTGAATCAGTGTCCTTTCGAAGCTTCTCCGCAGTGTATTCATCTGGTCGTGTCTTAGCAGCTTCCCTAATCCTCGGAATCGTTTCTGCCATTGCAGTGTGGGCCCAGGTCGCTGGCGGAACGATTTCTGGCACCATCACCGATCCTTCAGAGAAACTCATACCTCAGGCTCAAGTTTCTATCACCAACGTGGCGACAGGCATTATCACCACCGTCATGACCCACGCGGACGGCTTTTTTACCGCCCCGAACCTCCTGCCCGGAGATTATGAGATCACTGTCTCGGCGAAGGGTTTCACAGACCGAGACCCGCAAAGGGATTACCCTCACGGTTGGGGCACAGCAAGTCTTCGACCTCACCCTGCACGTGGGGTCCGCAGCCGGAACGGTGGTAGAAGTAACGATCGAGGCTCCTGCAGTTCAACGGGCGGTGACCATTTGAGCTCCGCCAGATGTCGTCGTGGGCTTCTTTGATGCCGACAGCTCGACCGGCGAAGACTAAGCTGAAATCGATTCTTTTGTGGGGCTGCAATGGGTGATGACGAAGCGCTAATATAGGCGAACCACGAATTTAGGTTATGAAAATGCTGAATCTTCAAAAAGCTAGACTCCGAGTGTTAGTGATTGCCGCTATGGCAAGCCTGCATCCCGCCATGAACGTGCTGGCCAACGCTGGCAACGCAAATGAAGCGCAGCAGTCGCAATCGGCAAATTCTGGCCAATTCCAGGAAACGATTTCCTCTTCGAAAGACATCTTCGATTTCGACTTTTTCAAATCGAAGGTCGAACCGATTTTCTTGAAGCAGCGCCCCGGGCACGCTCGGTGTTACGCTTGTCACTCGGATCCGAACAGGGTTTTTCACCTTGAGCGCCTGTCGGATGGCGTCAAGGAGTGGACCGAGGAACAATCCCGGCGGAACTTTCTGACGATAACCAGGCTCGTCGCTCCCGGTGATCCGCTTTCCAGCTTGCTTCTGATACACCCGCTCGCGCCGGAAGCTGGTGGAGACGCATTCCACTCTGGTGGCAGGCAGTTCGAGACGCAAAATGACCCTGACTGGCTCACCATCGCGGATTGGGTCCGCGGCGCTCACACTGCTTCCCACCGCAAATCGAAGAGCGGGTCATTCATCTACGTTACCAACAGCGCCGGGGCCACCGTAGACGTCGTCGATCCGTCTTCGAACAGCGTCGTTCAGGTGATCCGCGGCATCGAACTGCCGCACGGCGTCAATTTTTCACCGGATAGTTCGCGTGTGTACATCAGCGATGAGTCGGAAAGTGCGCTCGACGTCATTGACCGCGAACGAGGCGAAATCATCAAGAAAATCGCGCTCAGTGGCCACCCCAACAACCTCACCATAACCAAGGATGGCCGTCGGGTGCTGGTCGGCATCCGCACGCTCCCCGGGGCCGTTGACGTCGTCGATACATCTTCTCTCGCCCTCGCAAAGACTATCCCCATCAACCGGAGCATCCACAACATTTACGTCACGCCTGACGGGAAATACGCCGTAGCCGGCTCCATCGAATCCAAATCGGCAACGGTCATGGATCTCCAGACCGAGCAAGTTGCCTGGGAAGTCAAATTTGACAATGGCGTGCGCCCGATGGCTTTCGATACAAATCCCGATGGCTCCACGAAGCACATCTTCGTGCAACTCTCCAACCTCAATGGATTTGCCGTCGTTGATTTCGCCAAGCATGTCGAAGTCGCTCGCGTCAAATTCCCCGATCAGCCCGGTGGGTATGGTGACGCTGAGGTGCGCTTCAATACTCCCTCCCATGGCATCGGGGTTGCTCCCAATGGAAAATCTCTCTGGGTTGGGAGCACGATTGCCAATGCCGTCTTTGAATATTCGCTGCCCGACCTCAAGTTGGACGGGTACTGCTTGTTGCCCAATGTCTATCCGCCCAACCACGCCCCCACCGGCTCCGTGCCTGAGTGGATCACGTTCACTCCCGATAGCTCGGTCGTTTACATCTCCAATTCGGCAGCTGCGTCGGTCTCGGCAATCGATGCCAGAACCAGGAAGCTCACAGCGGTGATACCGGTTGGAGAAGTTCCCAAGAGGATGAACACGCTCATTCTTCCCTGAAGAATTGCTAGACAATGGTAGGGCAGCTCAGGGCGGGATGGCGCGCCGATTCTCAAAGTGAGATGCCTTTCGCGTAGGCTGTTACCAGGTGGGCCGCAAAGCCTCGGCGTTCTAACACCGACCTCCAGCTTTTGGTGCTCGACAACGCGACAGACCCGCCGTAGATGCCTGCGCCATTTCCGGCCCTCAATATTAACGCGCGCCGGTCATAGAACCGCCGACGGGGACGGCGCCGGGGTCGAGAATCTCGCATATTCACGGTTGTCAGATTGTGGTTCACTTGAAGGCGAAGAAATCTCAACAAGATGCGGAAGAAACGATTTTTCTCCAACTCGACCTTCGTCGCGGCGGCCATTTCGCTTTTCCTGCTGACTCTCCTCCCTCCGGCTGTGGTGGCGGAGCCTAGGCTTCCCCATCTTTTCACCGATCACATGGTTCTTCAGGAGGACATGAAGATTTCTGTTTGGGGCTGGGCGGATCCTCAAGAACGGATCACGGTGAACCTAGGGCCAAATACCAGGGAGACGGTCGCCACGGCAGAAGGCCGCTGGGATGTGTCGCTGCCGGCGATGCATGCGGGGGGACCGTTTACGCTCATTGTGCGCGGAACGAAGATCGTCGAAGTAAAAGACGTATTGCTCGGCGAAGTCTGGATCGCCTCCGGCCAATCCAATATGACTTACGCGCTCGGCGGAGCGGCGGGCGCGACAGAAGAAGTTCCCGCGGCCAACTATCCCCAGATGCGATTCTTTACTGTGCCAAAGAAGATTGCGCTCGCGCCTCAGGAAAACACGCTCGAGGCCGCTTGGGAAATTTGCACCCCCGATACGGCGAAGATATTTTCGGCGGTCGCTTATTTTTTTGGCCGCGACCTGCACAAGGCTCTCCATGTCCCGATTGGCCTCCTACTCAGCGCCTGGCCAGGCACTGCCGGGGAAGAGTGGGCCGACCCCGACTCTTTGCGTCGTGAGCCGGTTTTGCGGCCCATCGTGGAGCGATGGGAAGCGATGCCGGCGGAAGTCACGAACTTCGCCGCGGCGCCAGCCGAAATTTCCCTGGAGTTCGACGACTTCGAGCTGCTGCCCGGAGCGGGAAGCGCGGGCACTCCAACGCTATTTTGTAATTTTGACGACGGCGCGTCTCGCGCCGAGACGGGCGGAGTTTGGACCTACAACTGGCCCGGCGCAGCCGGCACAGCGTTTGATCTGGTCGCGCCCGGCCGAGGGGGACCAGGCTACGCCGCGCGTGTGGCTGGAAAATTGGACGGGGCAAGCTCTTCGAATTTGCAGGCAACCTTCAAGAGCGATGGTTCTCCCGCGGACCTCAGTTCGTTTTTAGGCATGCGCTTCTGGGCTCGCGGTAAGGGCGCATTTCAATTTCAAATGCTGCAGCCCACGATTTCCGATTGGGACAACTATTCCGCAGAGATGATTCGCGCAACGTCCGAATGGCAGGAAGTCACGATTTGGTTCCAGGACTTGAAACAGACAGGCTGGGGCGTGAGCGAACCGTTCACTGCAGGCGCGCTCACTGGTTTCCTGCTGAACATCATGGCCCCCTTTGGCGACCCTGAAAGACCGCCATCAGGTCTTTACCATGGCATGATTGCTCCGCTCGAGAAGTTTCGCATTCGCGGCGCCATCTGGTATCAAGGGGAGGCTAACACCTGGCGCGCGGAGCAATACCGGACGTTGCTGCCTTCCCTGATTCAGGGATGGCGCAAAGGATTTGGCGAGCCAGACTCTCCTTTTCTTATCGTGCAACTGCCGAATCTCGGAACGAGTCCGCCGCTTGGAGATTCCACCTGGGCGGAACTCCGGGATGCGCAGTTGTGGACGGCCAAAACAGTGCGGAACACGGGGCTGGCAGTGACCATCGACGTCGGCGATTCGAAGAACCTGCATCCGCCCCGAAAGGCTGAGATCGGCGGCCGACTGGCGCTCTGGGCGTTGGGAACCACCTATGGCCGCGAGATTGTCTATTCCGGGCCAATCTACGAGTCCATGAAAATCGCCGGGAACGAAGTCCATATCCGCTTTCGATTTGTGGGCGACGGGCTCGAAGCGCGTGGTGAAGCGTTGAAGGGATTTTCCATTGCCGGCGCGGACAGAAAGTTTCACTGGGCGGATGCCAGAGTTGAAGGCAACGAGGTAGTCGTTTCCGGCAAGGAAGTGAGCTCTCCCGTTGCAGTACGGTATGCCTGGGCGGGAAGCCCGGAGGGCAACCTCTACAACAAGAATGGCCTGCCTGCTTCTCCGTTCCGCACCGACGATTGGCCAGGCGCAAGCGCAGGGAAGCGGTGAGCAAAAACGAAGCTCCATGAAATGCGTTTAAGATTCGTTGTTCCTTCTAAGGGGCTTGGAGGGTGGTGTCATGAATCGTCGTCCGGACGCAGCGGAAAGACGCACGCGCTTCGCGTGGACTGTCGTGCCGCTGAGCCTCATTCTCTTTTGCATCGTTCCCGTTTTCTTGTGGTCGCGAACGAACCACCCAAATGGCGTTGAGGCCTCATCGGAGGATTCGAGAGCGCATCCTCCAGCCGATGTGCTTCCAGCGAATAAATTCCTGAGCCAAGCGAAGGCGTATGGGACGGCGTATTACGTGGATTCGCGAGGCGGCGATGACGCGAATCCCGGAACGAATCCGCTCGCGCCCTGGAAAACGCTGGAGAAGGTGAACGCGACAACGTTTCATCCGGGCGACGAAATCATGCTGCGGTCGAGTTCGGTGTGGCGAGGCCAGTTGTGGCCCAAAGGATCGGGCACGGAAGGACATCCGATCCGCGTGGACACGTATGGTGGCGGAGTGAAGCCGGTGATCAACGGGGACGGCCTATTTGAAGACGCCGTTCTGCTGAAAAATCAGGAGTATTGGGAAATCGCGAACCTGGAGATCACCAACACAGGCCTCGGCCGGGTGGTGCGACGCGGAGTGCATGCGGCGCTTGAAGATTACGGCGACGCGCATCACATTTACTTTCGCTCGCTGACGATACACGACGTGAACGGCGTGGATGATGTGAAACCGAACGGCGGCATTCACTACACTTCGACCAGCGAACACAAGCCGAGCCGCTTTGTAGATTTGCGGATCGAGAACAACGAAATTTATCACGTTGACCGCAGCGGGATTTTCGGCTGGTCGGACGCCTGGGTCCGTTCAAAGTGGTATCCGAGCCTGGGTGTGGCTGTTCGCGGAAATCTTTTGCACGACATCGGGGGAGACGGGATCGTCGTCGTGGCAACGGACAGTGCCGTGGTGGAGCGCAACGTCGTGGGGCGCGCCAACCAGCGGTCGGAAGGATACAACGTCGGGATCTGGTCGTGGAGCGCGGACAACACGCTGATTCAGTACAACGAGGCTTACGGCACCAAAGGCCAGCGCGACGGAGAAGGCTTCGATTCCGATTGGAACAGCAGGAACACAATCATTCAATATAACTACAGCCATGACAACGACGGCGGTTTTTTGCTGATCTGCAATGAGGGTGGACACGATGCCGCAGAGAGCGCCGGAAATACCGGAACCATTATCCGCTACAACATCAGTCAGAATGACCGAACCCGCGGTATCAATATCGCGGGACCGGTAAAGGACAGCTCGATTTACAACAACACCATTTATGTGGGCCCCGAGCACTCCGTGAGTCTGCTGTTGTTTTCCGACTGGCACGGATGGAGCGAGGACACGCGCCTTTACAACAACATCTTCTACGTTGCCGGAAAGGGAGAATTCACTCACGCAATTTCGCGCGCGAACGATGGGGCTCACGAAACAGCGTCGGGGTTCGGCCAAAGCAACGCAAACGTATGGGATTCGAATGTGTATTTTGGCATCACCGAGCCAACCACAGACGCCCACGCGTTGACGGTTGACCCAAAGCTGGTCGCTCCCGGCAGCGGCGGCCTCGGGCGGCTTTCGTTGGCTGGATACCGGTTACAGGTGGGCTCTGCGGCGAGAAAGACTGGAAAATACATCCGGAACAATGGTAGCAGGGATTTTTGGGGAAACGGGGTTCCGTCGTGCAAGCAGACGGACCGGGGCGCATCGCAGTCGGACGATTGCGCGGCGCGCCAATGAAGAAGTGCGATGCGGCAAGCCAAATAAATACGGATTGTGTTCCTCATGAATATCCGCGAAATCGCAAGACGCGCCAAGGTATCGACCACTACCGGTGTCCCGCACGATCAACCGTCATCCCGGCGTGCAGCCGCAACTGGCCAGGCGCGTCCTGAAGGTGGTCGAGGAAATGGGATGTTTCCGAGCACGCAGGCGCGGGCGCTGGTTTCCGGCCGCAACCGAATTCTTGGGGTCGATCGTTTCGGAGATCACCAACCCCTTTTTCCCGGAAATCGTGCATGTGTTTGAAGAAACGGCGATCCAGCACAATTATGAAATCCTTGTGACCTCTACTGCCCATAACACCGAACGCATGAAGACCGCCGTAAGGCGCATGCTCGAGCATCGCGTGGAAGGCGTCGCGGTGATGACGTTTGGCATGGAGGAATCTCTCCTGGACGATTTGAAGCTGAGGAACGTTCCGCTGGTGTTTGTGGACGTCGGACCGGCGCGGCCTCGCGTCAGCAAGATCCGAACCGATTATTTGCAGGGAATTTGGCAGGCGGTACAGCAGCTGGCGGCCCTGCGTCACGAGAAGATTGCGTTTATCACCGGCCCGCTGACGCGCAAGTCCGCCTGCGCGAGAAAAGAGGGGTTCGTTCAATCGATGAATGAGATTGGGATGGAGCCGGAGCCCAATGGATGATGGAAGGAGATCATGCGCTGGAAGGCGGGCAGCGAACGTTCACGAAATCACGGGGTTTGAAAGCAAGGCCGACCGCGATTCTTTGCTCGAACGACATGACCGCCATCGGCGTGATGCGCGAGAGTTATGGGAAAAAGATTCCCATTTCCAGCGAACGGTCATTGATTGGGTTTGACAATATTCACATTTCCCAGTACATCCTTCCACCTTTGACGACGATCGAGATGTCGCAAGCGCAACTCGGCAGGCTGGCGTTCCAGGCGCTGCTGACCGACGTCCGCCGCGAGTTGCCGAATCCGAAAGGCACCGAGTACGTCCTGAAAACGAGTTTCGTGCTGCGCGATCGATGAATTCACAGAAGCGCTTGTCCTGAGCGCGGCTTATGGTCTCGGGCGTTTGACGTCAAGTCTGGCAGCCGATCGCTTTGGCTACCGATTTCGATTGCGGGAGGCGTGTCCGTGTTCCCAACAACAAAAATGCTAAGAAATGCAAAGCGTGGTTTGATCAGCGCCTTTGCTTGCGCGATGACCTTCGGCGGGCTTCTGGCGCATGCCCAGACCCGCGACACATTTCATCCCGACCGGATGGACACCGTGCTATACGGCGTCGCCTATTATCCGGAATACATGCCCTACGACCGGCTTGACCAGGACGTTCAGCTCATGCAAAAGGCGGGCATCACCGTTGTTCGGATTGGGGAGTCGAGCTGGGGATTGTGGGAGCCGCAGGACGGAAAGTTTGAGTTTGACTGGATGGACCGCGTCGTAGACAAGCTGCACGCAGCCGGAATCCGCATCATTATGGGCACGCCGACCTATTCGATTCCTGCATGGATGTACAAGGAGCATCCCGAGATCGTCGTGACGCGGCTTGGCGGTCAGTATCTTTATTATGGGCTCCGCCAAAACACCGATCTGCTGAATCCCACCTACCGGTTTTATTGCGACCGTATCATCCGCAAAATCCTCGAGCACTACAAGAACAATCCGGCCATCATCGGCTTCCAGATTGACAACGAAACCTCTTCGGCGGGCGCGGCGAATCACGACATGCAGGTCGGCTTTCAGGAGTATCTGAAAGCAAAATTCCACACGGTAGATGATTTGAACAAGGGCTGGGGGCTGAATTACTGGGGGCAACGTTTGAACGACTGGACGGAGCTGCCGCCGCGCGACGGGATCATCAATCCCGGGTGGAAGCTGGAGTGGGAGCGCTATTCACAGTGGCTCACGACCGACTTTTTGGCATGGCAGGCGTCCATCGTCAACGAATACAAGAGACCGGACCAGTTCGTCACGCACGATTTTGCCGGACCGCCTCGGCCGGAAGTGAACGAGCTGGATGTTTCGCGCTCGCTCGATATTGCCGCCGCGAATCCCTATCACGAAACGCAGGAAGGCTTCGATGGAGAAGTTTCATCGCGCGTAGGCGATTACATGCGTTCCTTGAAGAACGCGAATTATCTGATTACCGAGACAAACGCCGAGGCCATTGGCTGGGATTCCAAGGGTCAGTATCCACCGTACGACGGTCAGTTGCGGCTCGATGTGTATACGCACGCTTCCTCCGGTGCGAACATGGTCGAGTATTGGCATTGGCACTCGATCCACTACGGTCAGGAAACGTACTGGAAAGGTGTGCTGGGCCACGACCTCGCACCGGGCAGAGCGTACGAAGAAGTCAGCAGGACCGCCCATGAGTTGCAGCGCATCGGAGGGGAAATCGTGGACCTCCAGCGGAAAAATCAGGTCGCGATTCTATATAGCGATGATTCCTACTACGGGATTGAGTTCATGAAGTTCAGCGACCGCGTGAACTATCGCACGATCGAGCAGCAGATGTACCGCGTTCTGTACCGCGCGAATATTGGCATTGATTTTGTTTTTCCGGATAGCACGAATCTTTCCAGCTACAACGTGATTCTTGTTCCGCCCCTCTACGTAGCCAGCGACGCGGTGTTGCGAAAGCTCGCAGAGTACGTCCGCGGCGGCGGAAACTTGGTTGTCGCGTTCAAGAGCGCGTTTTGCAATGAGTATTCAACAGTTCGCTGGGAGATGGCACCCGGGCCTTTACGGGAAGCCGCGGGAATCCATTACCAGGAATTCTCAAGTCTCGAACAGCGGCTGGCCTTGAAAGATGATCCTTTTCATGCAGGTGACGACAACCGGGTGACAACTTGGGCGGAAATGTTGATTCTGGACACGGCCAAGGCGCTGGCGTATTACGATCACCCGTTCTTTGGCAAGTATCCGGCGATCACGCAAAACACGTTCGGCAAGGGCACCCTGACATACGAAGGTACCGTGCTGAGCGACAAACTTCAGGGCGACGTGCTCCTCGCCGTACTTCAAAAGGCAGGACTAACTGGACCGGACCAGAATCTGCCTGCTCCCGTGCGGGTGAAGCATGGAATCAACCGCAAAGCCAAGACTCTGCACTACTACTTGAATTATTCGAGCGAGCCTCAGACTTTCAGCTATGAGTACGGCGCAGGCTCGGAAATTCTCCAGCAAATCGCGGTATCCCATGGCCAAAGTATTACTCTGAAGCCCTGGGATGCCGCCATCATCGAAGAAAAATAACGACCAGCGGTGCTGAAGTCGAAATTAATTCCCGTCAGCTTTTTTCTCGTTCTGGCGCTTGCCTTCAGTCCATGCGCCTCCCACCGGACTCAGGCTTGTACCGGCCCGAAGGCGGGAAGCACGCCAATGCGCTTTTGCTAACCAGCAAATGCGTCCAGCAACGAGAAAAATCGGGAGTTCGAATCTCTTCATTAGTCAGCTGGCGTTAGAACGATGCTGCGAAACGCCACGCGTCCTTTTTCGCTGCCCTGAAGGTAGAGCGGCCCTGGCAACTCTTCATGACTGTCGAGCGCGCCTCCGGTAATGCCCGGGATTTCTTTGTTGTCGATGATGGTGTGCCCGTTCTGTACAACGGTGACCATCCGCCCGACCAGCGTGATGTCATAGGTCTGCCATTCTCCCGGCCTTCGTGGCTGCTCCGGCGTGGGAGCCAGAAAACCGTAGATTCCACCCATGTGATGGCTACGCGGCTCCTCGATCGAATCGGTTTCTATTTGCACTTCGTAGCGGCCCCGCAAGTAGACGCCGCCGTTGGAATTCTCTCCGCAATTGAATTCGACGTGCAGCTTGAAGTCTCCGAATTTCGAGTCGTTGATCAACTCAGGGCCATTACCTGGTGAGATCAACTCTCCATTCTCCACTTTCCATACTTTTTCCGGGCTCGGCTCGCTCATATGCCATCCCGTGAGGTCCTTTCCGTTGAACGACTGAATGGGCGGTCCCCATTTTGGCGCTAGAGTGCGCGTCAAGGCCGGCGCTCGCTCGCCCGTCCACTGCCACGTATTGCCGTCCGGCCCATTCACCGTGCCCGACAAAATCTTGCCCGTCCAAGTTCCCTCGAAAACCATGTCGGCCTTCGCGCCTTCTTCTTCCTTCGGCGAGATAAACATAAGGCGCCCGTTCGAAAGCTCAGCCTTCGGAAGCGGCCGCGCGTTTCCCCAGCGCCCCACGAATTCCGCGACCAGCCTTCCATTCTCTTGACGCAGTTCGAGCCACGAAGGATATTCGCCATCGCGAGCTTTTAGCGTCAGATCCCATCGCCCGAGAAACGCTTTGGCCGATTCAAGCTCCGCCCCAACCGGCGCAACCGGACTGGTACCGGAAACTGGCGCATTCACAACAGCAGGAACCTTTTCAGATCTTCGCTCATTTGCCGCGCGCGCCCCCGCACCTACCGTTAGCGCAACAACCGCCTCAAGGGTCAAGGCAAGCGAAACAAATACTATAAATCGCGATTTCATCGCATTAGGCTCCTTCTCCATGCAACTTGTGCTTTCTTGCTGCGTTTTCCGCGCACATTTCTCTGCACATTTTCCCGCCGCATTCTCTGCCCGGGGACAAAAATTCTCAACGAAATCCTGCCGGCGCCATCCGAGCACAAATTCAAGGATCGACCGCGGTCTAAATAGTCGCGGTCTCAACCTTATGCAAAACATTTTGACTTGACAACCCTTCTTTGATGAGGCCAAATGTTCGCACGTTTTGGGTTGGTTGGGAGCAAGCGGTACTCAATCGTTTTACTTAGATCGCAAGTCCCAGCCCTCTGGGCGGCCTCGCGCCACAAATCGTCTCCCACTCGCCCTTTGGTGCGCTGACCTGGTCGAGTACACTGGTGCGCCCATGGCCTTGATGGCTCTGGGTGCTGATGTGCAGGAGGCATGCAGATGCGCTCGGTCTGTTTTGCAACTGTCCCGTTACGGTTCTTCGCCTTCCCCCGCCGTTTTGGCTTGGCCTCTTCCTTCGACGTCACCCGTCGTTTCGATTTGGCCTGGTACTTGGCCTTGGTTCGCTATCTCGCGTTAGCATTGGCCCTCCTCGCCGCTGCTACTGCAGCATTATCCCAATCCGACCGCGGTGCTCTTGCCGGTACGATTCTAGATCGGTCAGGAGCAGTTGTGGCGGACGCTTCTATCACCGCCACAGGTGTGGCCACGGGAGCTGTTTACAAGAGCACGTCCACTTCAACGGGGGCTTACCGGATTCAGGACATGCAAGTCGGGGCCTACGACATCGTCGTAACGGCCCCCGGTTTCAAAACCGCTAAACAAACCGGGTTCGTTATCCAGATCGGGACGGTGGCCGCTCTTGACATCACACTTGATCCTGGCGACGTCAATGTAGAGGTGAGCGTCGTCGCTGACATGCCGACGTTGCAAACGGAATCATCGGACGTTGGCACGGTGGTATCAACTCGACAAATTGAGGAGTTGCCGCTGGCGGTTGCAGGAACCGGACAAAGTAACTTGCGCTCACCGGAGGCGTTCGTGTTCATAACGCCCGGCACCACCGGTCCCGGTTCTTCCGATAGTGCTAGCGGAATATTTCAAGCAAAATTGGCTGGGGGACAGAATTTTGGCAACGAGATCGTTCTCGACGGCGCGAGCACCGCGCGTGCGGATAGCGGCTCCGCATTTGATCAGACCGCACCTTCCGTGGAAGCCTTGCAGGAGTTCAAGGTCACTACTTCCACAGTTCCGGCAGATTTCGGACGCACCTCTGGTGGCGTTGAGAGCTTTACAACGAAGTCTGGTACTAACGCATTCCATGGGACTGCCTTCGATATCTTCAGAAACGAGGGCCTGAACGCGAATTCGTGGTTTAACAATCTTCAGCACCAGCCCAGAAACGCTGACAAGAAGAACGATTACGGCGGTTCGCTGGGTGGCCCCGTATGGATTCCCAGACTCTACAATGGTCGCGACAAAACCTTCTTCTTCTTTTCCTGGGAGCAGTACCGGCAGTCCCAGGGTACCACCAGCACAACCACCGTACCCACCATCGATGAGAGGGCGGGTAACTTTGCGAGTCTGGTAAACCTCAGCAATCCCCTCGGCACGAACCCGTGCGACGCTACCATAATTTACCAAGGCCAGATCTTCGATCCTTCGACAACGAAAACGGTAGCCGGAACGCAGTGTCGCACGGTTTTCCCCGGCAATATGGTTCCAATCAGCGCGGTTGCCCAGAATATTCTGAATTACATTCCGAAGCCAACCACTACCGACCAAAATCAGTACCAAAACAATTTTGTGTTTCGGGCCAATACTCCGATTCTAGACACAACTTGGACTGTTCGCGGCGATGAGAATTTTTCCGCATATGACAAGCTCTACTTCTCTTTCACCAAACGCAACCAAGATTCCTACAATACGCAGCCTCAGTTTCCGGTACCAGTAGACGTTCGCTTTCATCACCCTTTTAATACAGACTACTACCGCGTCGGATGGGATCATTTCGTCTCGGGTACGCTGCTGAACCACCTCAACGTCGGGCTAAACCGCATCTTAAATAGTAGCGTCTCTACCTCCGCGGACGGTACAGATTGGCCCGTCAAGCTGGGGATTTCTGGAGCTCATGGGCCTATTTTCCCACAAATCAACTTCAACGGAGGAGCGCAAGGCCTATCGAATTATGGCACCGCGAACGACGACACGGACTCGGTGAATAGTCTGGTGGCCGCTGACAGCGTTTCTTGGAGCAAAGGCAGGCAGACTATCCGTTTTGGATTGGATTGGAGGTCGTTTCAGTTTTCTCATATTGACCAGGCACACGAGTCGCCCGGTCTGAGCTTCGATATTGGTCAGACTGCAGCCGAGCCTGGTCAGGGTGCGTTGACAGGTGACCCATTCGCAAGTTTCCTGATCGGTGCGCTCTCCGGTGTTTCCTTGGCCGTCCGGTCGCGACAGCCACGCTTTATTTCGAACTATTACGCAGCATTTATTCAAGACGACTTCAAGGTCCGCAGGGATCTGATGGTGAACTTTGGCATTCGGTACGAGGTGGAGACACCCAGGCACGAGGCATCCTATGCCCAATCTGTGATCAGCCTGAACGTTCCTAATCCGGGCGCGACCACCGCGAGCGGAACTCCTCTTCTTGGTGCTCTAATTTTTGGTGGGAACGGGCCGGGCCTCAGCGGAACTAGCGCCACTGGTGCCAGAACTTACCTAAAGGACTTCGGGCCTCGCGTAGGTTTTTCCTATGCGCCGGAGACTTTGTTCGGTCGCTTTAGAAACACTGTCGTTCGCGGGGGATATGCCATTTACTACGCTCCGCTGAGCTACGGCGACTTTGGTGTATCGCTCACCGACGGCTTTACGGCCTCGCCGAGTTGGGGCTCCACTGACGGCTACAGTCACGCCTTTGATCCTAAGACTGGAAATCCGGTCTTGCTGAGCACCGGCGTACCAGCCTACCCTCCGCCTCCGAATCTTGACCCTGCCCAGCAGAACGGCGGCTTCGGAGGGGGCTTTGGTGGCCCAACGTATGTTGCCCAGAGCTATGGCCGTCCAGGTATGGTTCAGAATTGGAGTTTTGAGGTTGAGCATCAGCTCATGCCTGATCTCATCTTGAGCGTGGGTTACGTGGGCAGCCATGGGACCCGTCTGCGGTCCGCCCTGGCGCAAATCAACGATTTGAATCCCAAGTACTTCGGCCTAGGAAGTTGCCTTACGTTGACCTTGAACAACACTGCGGGATCGCCGTGCGCATCCGTCACTCCCCCCTTCACCCAGTTCGACAATTTGTATGGTTCAGGAGCAATCGCTGCACAAGCATTGCGTCCATTCCCTCAGTATCAGAACATTAACACGGATTGCTGCCTGGAGAATCTGGGTCAATCCACTTACAACGCCCTTCTTGTGAAGGTCGAGCGGCGCTTCCGCAACGGGCTGAACTTGTTAGCCTCTTACACGTTCTCCAAAACGCTCACCGATGCCGATAGCGCTCTGCCAGAGTTCGCGCAATTCTCGGGTGGGGGCTATGGCCAAAATCCGTACAACCTCAGGGGCGAGAAAAGCCTCAGCTATCAAGACATCCCTCATACCTTCGTCCTGAGTTACCTGTACGAACTGCCTCTTGGGCCAGGGAAGAAATTCGTGAATCACGCGGGAGCCTTAGGCAGGGCCGTCGGAGGATGGGAGGTAGGAGCTGTTCAGCGATATCAGAGTGGCCAGCCCTTGTCCTTTAGTTGCGCCACCGGAGTACCTGGGTTCTCAACCTACATCAGTGGATGCATACGCTTTGACCGGGTACCGGGTCAACCGTTATTGAGTCCGACTGCTGGCTCTTTTGATGTGGGGCAGGTGTTCCTAAACGGCGGAGGAACCGGTTGCACGGCGAACCCCAACGGAACATTCAGTGCGCCAGCAGGGGTCGCCACGTATTTCAACTGCGCCGCCTTCATCGATCCGAACCAAGGGGGTTTGGTTGCTTCCCGCGGTTCTTATGCTTTCGGAAACATGCCGCGACTTACCGGCGAGGTCCGAAGTTATCGCTACGTAAACGAAGATTTCTCCATTATAAAACGCACTCAGATTCACGAGTCGCAGAGCCTCATTTTCAAGGCAGAATTGATCAACGCTTTCAATCGACATGTCTTTACCAGACCCGATACTGGCCCGACAGATGGGTCGTTCGGGGGAAGCGGCAGCACGATCGAAGATCCTAGAAAAGTGCAATTTACTTTGCGATTTCAATTCTAAACCTCTGCCGCGCCCAGCCTGATTGGATGAGAGTCTCCTGTCGTCAGTTCCGCGACAGGAGTTTTTTTGACGGGCAGCCCCCTTGCGTTGCGGTGGGTATAAGATTTGAGTATGTGGACCAAGCCACCTGGTTTCCCTAGCGACACAACCTCGCAGTTTCGTCTCTTGAATCATCGACCGCAGGCTGCTTGGTCGGGTCTGATTGGTGCGTTTGCACTCATCTACTGTCAATGTTTGGCAGTCGCTCAGACGCCTACGGTTGCTGAAGAATTGCGCCAGGGCGCGGAAGCTCTGCATCAAGGGCGTCTGGAGGATGCCGCGGAAGCTTTTACTTCCGTTACCAAATCTTCTCCGCAGTTCGCAGAGGCTCACTTCAATCTGGGCCTGGTTCGGGAAGAGCAGGGAAGAAATGAAGAAGCAATGGCAAGCCTCCGAAAAGCCATCAGTCTGAAGCCGCGTCTCCGCGGCGCTAATCTTTTCCTCGCTATAGCCGAATATCGCGTGAACCACTTTGACAAGGCCATTGCCGCCCTGCAGAAGGAGACGTCCTACTACTCCTCCGATGCCAACGCATGGATGTGGCTGGGTGTCGTCCAGCTGGCCGCCGAGAATCCTGCGGAAGCCGCCGCTGCGCTGGACAAGGCCGCAAGACTCGCTCCGGACAACGTGGACATTCTCTACCACCGCGGCCGGGCGCATCTGCTCGTTTCCAAGAATAGCTACGAGAAAATGTTCCAGGTCGATCCGCACTCCTGGCGCGTGCATCAGGTTCTGGCGCAGGCTGACGCGGAAGCAGATCGCCACGAGGACGCAATCGCCGAATATCACGCGGCCATCCAGATTGCTCCTAAACAGCCCGGACTGCACGAGGAGTTGGGCACCGAATACATCAAGGCCGGCAAACCGGAGCTTGCTGATGCGGAGTTTCAGCAGGAACTTGAGATCGACCCAAACAACGTCCTCACGCGCTACAAGCTCGGGACGCTTGAGACAGAGCGCGGCCAAGGCGCCAAAGCTAAGGAGCTGATTGAAGGAGCAGTGCGACAAAATCCCGGGCTCAAGGATTCTGCGTATTACCTGGGCCGCGCCGAGATGGAACTTGGGAACGGCGAGGCCGCCGCCGAAGCATTCAATCGAGCCATCTCTGCACCCGATACCGATCCGGAGATCGTCCAGCAGGCTTGGTATCAACTCGGCGTTGTTTACCGGCGGCTACACCGCGTCGAAGATGCTCAAAAAGCTTTTGCTACTTTCCAACGACTAAAGGACGAAGAAACTCAAAGAATGCAGGGGCGTCTCAAGAAAAAGCGAGAAGCTTCCGGCCAGAGCGCGGCACCGTCATCCGCCCCTCGGAATCCTCAATAGTCGGAGACTGGCCTCTGGGTTATGCTGGTTCTGCTTTTGCGCTGTTCCTAGAATCAACACTTACGCGAGAATCCAAGGGGTGGTGGGTTGTCATTGTTAACTAGATTTCCGTTCGCCGCTGGCCTGTCGTTTATCCTGCTGGTGATGTTGCCAGAGTCTATCCCGCAACAGAAAACCGCATCACCGAACGAGGCTCCCCGTATCGAAGTTGTTGAGTCCTCCGAAGAACAGCATGAGACGCTACAGGAGAAGCCGGCCCTGACCTTCGGCACAGCGCGCGCGCCAAATCTCACGATCACGGTGAACGACGCGGTGAAGTTCCAGCAGATCGATGGTTTCGGCGCCTCACTCACGGATTCTTCTTCATGGCTGCTCTGGAACAAGCTCACCGAGGCTCAGCGCAAGGAAGCCGTCGAGATGCTTTTCAGTCCGAGCAAGGGTATCGGCCTGAGCGTCCTGCGCCAGCCCATGGGCGCGAGCGATTTTGCGCTTTCCGTTTACAGTTACGACGACTTGCCCCAGGGACAGCCCCTTAGTCCTGGCGATCCCGATCTTAAGCACTTCTCCATCGATCACGATCGCGCCTACATCATCCCGCTTCTCCGCGAAGCCCTTGCCTTGAATTCCAGCCTGAAGATCATCGCTTCGCCCTGGAGCCCACCCGGCTGGATGAAAACCTCCGGCTCCATGATCCGGGGCGCCCTTTTGCCATCCGCGTATTCGCCGCTCGCGAAATACTTCGTCCGGTTCGTCGAGGAATATGAGACCGCCGGCGTCCCCATCTACGCCGTCACCATGCAAAACGAACCGATGTACGTGCCGAATAACTATCCCGGCATGAATATGACCGCGCCCGAGCAAGCAGAATTTCTGGCAACTTATCTTGGGCCCGCGTTTCGCGATGAACACCTGAAAACAAAAATTATGGTCTTCGACCACAATTGGGATTTAATCGAATACCCGATTGAGGTGCTAAGCACTCGGAAAGCCGCTGCCTTTGCGGCTGGCACCGCGACCCATTGTTACGGCGGAAACGTCACCGCGCAAAACGAATTGCACGAGCGCTTTCCTGACAAAGATATCTGGCTCACCGAATGCTCCGGCGGCGATTGGCAAAAGGGAGATCTTCTCGAGCAACAAGTCCATCTGGTGATTGGCGCGACGCGGAACTGGGCCAGGAGCGTGGTGCTCTGGAACCTCGCTCTCGATCAGAATCATGAGCCGTTTCTCGGAGGCTGCACGAACTGCCGTGGCGTCATCGCCGTGAATCATGCCTCCGAGCCTTCGCAAATAGCGCCGACAGTGGATTACACCGCCTTGGCCCATGCAAGCAAGTTTGTCGCGCCGGGCGCGTATCGCGTCGAATCCAACACCTTCGACCAAGGCAGCCTCGAGGACGTGGCGTTTCGCAATCCCGACGGCTCGCTCGTCTTGTTGGTGTTGAACAGCGGCGGCTCGGTCGCGACATTCAACATTGCATGGGCAGGGAAGTACGCCAGCTACAAGCTAGGGGGCGGCGCCGTCGCCACGTTTCGCTGGCACGGTCCGGCGAACTCTCACTGAGTCGAGGTTCCCGCTTCGGCGGGAAAGTTTGTTTAACTTTCATTGTGGGTCGGGTTGCGGCTGCGGAGATCCCAAAATCAGCGCCTGGTCGCGTTCCAGCGAGCTGCGACGGAGTTCTTGCGAGCGTGACAAGGCTTTCTTTGCGAGTTCGTTTCGGCCGAGTTTGTGATAGGCCAAATACAACTGATAGTGGACGTTCCCGTAATGATCCCGTGGAGCCGCCTTTTCGAGCCTCGGGACGGCATTCGCAAACTGTCCCAGGCGCACGTACGCCGTTCCTAGCAACTCGCTGGCTTCCGCCAAATCAGGTTGTAGCAGCAAAGCGCGCTGGAGATAGGGTACGGCCCTTTCGTTGTCGCGGTTCTGCACGTAAAGGCGCCCCAGAAGATAAAGCGCGTGCGTGCGCGAAGGATCGAGTGCCAGGGCGCGCTCCAACTCACTCTGCGCATCACCGTCAGAGTGATTGTCGAGGTAAAGTTGCCCGAGCGCTTCGTGAAGTTCTGCCTCGCCAGGACGCAACTCCAGCGCTGTCTGATACTCTTTGATAGCACCGTCGGGATCCTGACGAAGGGCGAGGCCTTCCGCGTGAAGTTGGTGAGCGCGCCAGGAGTTGGGAAAAGATTGCTCGAGTTGCGCGTACGCCGCAGCCCCCAGCGCCTGGTAGGTGCGCGCCAGCCAGTAGCTCGCTTCGGCATTTTCGCTGGTGACGCCCTGCACCTGCCCCAATGCATCGGCTGCAAGTTCGTATTGCTGCAACGCGAAATGCGTTTTTCCCAAGAGCAGCCGCTCCGAATCGGTCAGAGGCTTTCGCGCTTGCAACAAATCGATGCAGCGAGAGTAGTGATGAGTTCTGCAGGCGTCGCCGCTCGAAGTGGCGTTCGAGTGGGGCGGCGCATTTTGCGCTTGTTGCCACGCCGAAAAGCCGGCCTCGAAGGATTTCCATTCGCTGTCGGAAAGAGCGTTTTCATTTGCGGCAGCGTAAAGAGCCGCCAACAAAAAATGCTTCGGCGCTCCGTCTGGCTCGTTCTGCAGGCGAGACACGGAAGCCTTCGCCGATTCTGGAGGCAGGTCGGTCGAAGGAAAGCTCCGTTGCCCATTCAAAAATTCAGGGGAGATTTCCCAAGCTTTTGACAGGGATTCTAGGACTGCGGTGGCTTGGCCTTTGGTGAGTTGCAAGTTCGCCAACGCGATCCATGCCAACTCATTCGACGAATCGAGCTGAAGCTCCAGGTGGAATTCTTTTTCGGCTTCGTCGAGTTTCCCAGCGTGGAGATAGGTTTGCCCCAGTGAGGTATGCGGGCCGGACTGCCGCGGATCGGCGCTGAGCGCCTTCTGGTACTCCTTTACCGCATCCTCCCAACGGTCGCGCTGAAACAAAAGATCACCAAGAAAACGGTGCCCCCAAGCCGACTCGCGGTATAAACGGGCTCCCCGAAATGCCAGACGCGCAGACAGGTCGAGATATTCGTGACCGAGCTTGAACCAGGCTTCGGCCTTGTCGGAATCAAAGGTTGCAATCTGGCGGAATTCTTCGGCCGCGTTTCGGAAGTCCTGTTGGCCAAGGTAAGACGAAGCCAGGGCTTGACGGGCATCGCGATTCGAAGGATCGAGCTTGAGGGCATGTTGAAGGAAGGGAATGGCCCTCTCCGGCGAGCCTAGTTTGAGGTAATCCATTCCGACAATGACCGTGGGGCCAAGCAGGTTCGGCCTTTTGCGAAGAGCCTTCGCCAGGTGGCGCACCGCCAAGTCGTATTCGAACAGGCTCTGGTAAGCGAGGCCGAGGTTGACTTCCGCCTCGACCAAGCTTGGGTCGAGAGCCAGCACTTTTTTGAAATCCTCGGCGGCATGAGTGAAGTCGCCCTGCTTGAGGGCTTGCTGGCCGGCGCGAAAGGATTGCTCAATTTGGGCCTCAGATGTTTGCGAGGATACGCGAGCCGGAATAATCGACGAGACAGCAAGGAGAAGGGCAAAAGCCACGCTGGGTTTTCGAAAAGCCGAGCGAAGCGAGGAGAGATTCTTCGCTACGCGACCAGGCGCACAAAAAAGGTGCGCAAGAAAAGGCCGGGTCGCTCCGCTCAGGATGACAGGGGGGCGGGGCTTCGTGATGAAACGAGACAGTCTTCTCGGGGCTTTCTTCAGGCAACTCATACGAAAGAGAATTTTAAGCGAGGGCATTCAGGAGAGGGAACTGGAGATTACAAAAATGTCAGAGCCGGGCGGGGAAGCCGCCCGGCTCCGATGTCAGAAGGCCAGAATTCAGAAACGTTAGAACGTGAACCTCAACGCGAACTGGATGAGGCGTGGAAGGTTGTATTGGCTGGATACTCGCCCAAAGCTCGAACCTCCACAGCAGCCGGAATCAGGTGGATTGAATTGCGGATGATTGAAGCCGTTGAAGAACTCAGCCCGGAACTGTGCTCCAAGTCTTTGGTCAGGACCGAATTTTGTATCTTTGAAGAAGGCAAAATCAAAGTTCTTCACGCCATCGGTCCGAATGTTGGGCTCGGTACGCGAATCGGTGCCGTAGCTGAAGTCGGTGCCCTTAGTGAATACAGAAGTGTCAAACCATTGAGTCAGCCGTTGATTGAGAGAACCCGAGGTCAAATGCGACAACGCGGTTCTGACCGGTCGGGCGCAGCCCGTGTTGGGAATGCCGGAGTTGCTGAGGGGCCCCGGGCACCCGCCGATGATGATCGGGAAGCCACGCTGGAATGTGACGATGGTGTCGATTCCCCACCCGCTGACCAGCTTATCGGCAACTCCGTTCACGTTGCTTGCATACTTCTTGCCCCGCCCAAACGGCAAGTCCAGAACGGCTGCGAGAACCAGGCGCTGCGGAACGTCGAAGGCATCCAGGCTGCGCTCGCTGCGGAGATTGTTTGGATTAGCGTCGTTCCAGCTCACCGGAGAGGCTTCCAACCAATTGATTTCGGAGTTGGTATTGTCGATGAGTTTGGAGACGGTGTAACTGGCAAGCACCTGCGCACCGGCGGAGAAGCGCTTTTGTACCTTCAGCTGCATCGAGTGGTAGATGGAATCGCGGTTGTCAGGCTCGGCCATGGCCACACCATCGAACTGCGGGAATGGCAAGATCAACTGACCTTGCTTTACGGTCGCAACCGTGCCCATACTGCCGGATTGCAAGGGCCCCGTGCAGCCTGTGCAGTTCCCAGCGAACGGGTTGGGCACAATTTTCGTCAGGGAATTGATTATTGCAGTATTCGCGGCGCTGGGGGCACCGGAGGGTAGAAACTGATCCGGCATCTGGTTGAGGTTCTGATCATGCATGGGCAAATGGGTGCCCTTGGACCCGGCGTAAGCGATGTCAAACAGCGTATTGCCAGGGAGTTGGCGTTGGATGTCGAAGTTCCACTGCTGCGCGTAGGGTGCAGGATTATTCGGCAGGGCCGCTTCGTTGCCATTCCCCTGCACATCGATCAAAGCTTGATTCCTCCCGAAGGGTGGAATGATTCCAAGCGGTTCAGGATTGGACAACGGATTCAGAGGTGTAACTCCATCCGACTGCGCAGTTTGCCAAGGTGTCGAGAAGGAGTTGATGAACAGGTTATGCGGAGCATCATTCCACCGCACGTCTACCGGCAAATAAAAGATTCCATACCCAGTCCGGATCACCGTATTTTTGTCGAACTGGTACGAAATTCCAAGACGTGGTTCTGCATGGTTCCAGTCGGGAAATGCCGACCGGCTCGAGTGGCGGTTCGAGGCTACCAGGTCATAGCCACCCTTCAGATTGGAGAACGTTTGCCCAGTTGCGGGGTTGACTGTGCTCGCCAACGCGGGGTCAATCGTTAGCAGTGGACTGGCTTCCGTCGGGTTGTACGCGACGATGCGATTGAACCGCTCCGTCCAGTCCCCTTGCAGGTCCACGCGAAGTCCCAAATTCAAGGTGAGCTTCCGGGTCAACTGATAGGTGTCGCCCACGTAGAAGGCTTTGTAAAGGTTCTGGTCGGCTGTTCTGGCTGGCTCAACGAAACTGCCGCTATCGCCATACCCGAGCAGGAAGGACGCAAAACCGTTCCCGGTTGAACCGTTGACCCCAGCGTTGGGGTTAGTAGGATCGCTAGGGTTGGCAGCAGTCATCTTAGCGTTGAATTGCAAGAGGCCGGCCGGATTGTTGCTCTGGTAGTAGTTGTTCCGGAGCATACGAAACTCAAACCCGGCCTTTAGATTATGCTTACCCATGATGTGAGAGATCGTGGGATTGATGCTGAGAGTGTCGTCCCACGCGCCGATACCGCTGCCCGTTCCCTGAGCGCACCAGCCACCGCCCCAATGATTGTCCCCTGAGTTATTCGAGACGCACACCTGCGGGATGTGCGTGTAAGTCATCTGTGGAGTTAACGCCTTCCAGTTCGGACCAAACTTGGACAAGTCGATGCCTTGGCTCAGCGGCGTACGCAAATAGACGTAACGCGTGTAGCCAATGTGCACGTCCAAAATCGTCTTGGGTGAGAACGCGTAGGTATCACCCAGGGAAACCTGATGTGCCCTGGTGTCTTCGGTGCAGCGGTCCGTGCAGATTTGGCTAAACGGAGCGTCAGGAAGCGACAAGATATGGTTATGCGTGTAACGTCCGTAGATTCTCTGTTTGGAGCTTAGGCTATAGTCAATGCGCTCGGTGTACTGGTCCACGTCCCCGCCCGTGCTATAAGCTGTCGCAAAATTGCCGTTAGGGTTGTTCGTCTGATTGGGCATCGGGAAGTAAGACAAAAGCGCAACGGCAGTGGGATCGAGGCGAGCGGGATCAATGACGTTCGCTTTCCCGTTGAAGGAGATTTGCGTCCTGCAGATGCTGTTGGTTCCGTTGCAAGCAGGGTTTGTTCCCACACCACTGGTTTTTGGATCGTAAACGGGAAGCACGGAGCTAAGGTTGCTTGACCCAATTTGTGAAAAGTCTCCGCCACGTTCGGCCGCAGTGGGAACCCACGTCTGAAAGATACTTCCCTTGCGCTGCCGGAAGCCGTCATAAGCGGAGAAGAAGAACAGCTTGTCTTTGAGAACTGGGCCTCCGACGTTGGCGCCAAACTGATTCTGCGTGAACGGAGGACGCGCAATGCCGCTGCTGTTGGCGAAGAAGTCGTTGGCGTTCAGCACTCTGTTGCGCAGGAATTCAAACCCGGAACCATGGAAAGTGTTGGTGCCGGACTTTGTCGAGAGATTGATGACGCCGCCTGCAAAGCGGCCATACTCGGGCCCGAGATTGTTGGTCTGGACTTTAAATTCCTCAATGACATCCTGACTCGGGATCACCGTGACAACGTTCAGGTACGCCCCATTGGTAGGCGTACCGTCAATTAGGATCTGGCTTTGCCCAGCCATGCCTCCGCCAACCTGAAAATCACCTAGAGCGAACGGGTTCGCTCCGACCGGATTGCTGGTCGAAGAATTTCCCGCCGACGGCTGGCCTTGTGGGACCACGCCTGGCACCAGCGATACGAGCGCCAATGGGTTGCGGCCGTTCAGGGGCAACTCGGTGACATTTCGCTGTTCCACGACTTGCCCGAGTGAATTCGTTTCCGGTTGAAGCAGAGGCGCTTCGGCACTCACCTCGACGGTTTCCGTTTGCGCTCCGACTTGCAGAGTGATATCCACTTTCAAGCCGCTTTCGATTTCTACGATGATCGGTTGGCGCACAACTTTCTTGAAGCCGCTCTTTTCGACCTCCACCTTGTAGCGGCCGGGCAAAATGTTCACGAAGGTATAATAACCGGATGCGTCAGTCTCCATGTTGTGCTTTTCCGAGGTATCCAGATTCGTAAGTGTGACGGTCGCATTGGCAATGGCAGCGCCGCTGCTATCCGTAACCGTTCCCGCGATGGTTCCATACACGTTCTGGCCCCACCCTGGCGCGGCGATGAACGCCAGAAACGCCATCGCCAACAGAGATGCGAATACAAGCTTTCTCAGATTTGGCATTTCTTGCCTCCCACCCAGAAGTTGTCTAAAGTCCGTAACCGTCGCCGCGCGGACGCACCTGCCGCCGCCGCCACTTGTTACGGGGACACTTGAATCAAAAGAACTGATACTCACGAGAAGATCCACAGGCACCCCATATGGGCCTAGGTTGTAGCCCCTTCCTGTCGCGGAGTCAAGTGGGAAATCGTTATTCTAAGAGGAAAACACCAAAGGTATTTTTCAAGTAAGGCATTTATCTTGATGAAGCCCTGCCTGGTTGCGGCATTATGTCTTGGACGATCCCGCGACTCGGTACTAGGCCGACCCTTCCTTGATCGTGATGAGCCGGTTCACCTTGACTTGTTTGAAGGTTTCATGGAGCCCACTTGGCCAGTACACGTCGATGTCGGCCGCAGTAGAGTTCCCCAAACCGAAGTGTAAGCGAGGGTCGTTGCAGGAATAAAAGCTGGATTGGCTTAACACCGCTTGCGCCTGGGTTTTGCCTCCATAGTGGACGAGCACCCTGGCTCCAATGGCACTTCGGTTGGATTTTGTGCCTTCCAGCTTCACTTTGATCCAATTGGACTTTCCGCCGAGGTCATTGCGCAAGAGCGACGGAGGCTCGTTGAGGTTGATAATCAGGATGTCGACGTCGCCATCGTTGTCGAAGTCCCCGAATGCGCATCCCCGGCTGCAGTGTGCCGCCGCTACACCCGGCCCCGCTTCCTCGGTGAGTTCTTCAAAGACACCTTTGCCCAAGTTCCTGAACAGGGCGCGGGGCGTTTTATGCGGGTATTGCGGCAGTGTGCGCTCCACTTGAGGGTAAACGTGGCCGGTAACCATGAAGAGGTCTGGAAGCCCATCGTTATCGAGGTCGACGATTCCTGCTCCCCAACACACGTAACGGGTTTCCACACCAAGACGCGAGGACCCCGTGGCGTCCTCAAAGTTGCCCTTCCCATCGTTGTGATAAAGGATGTTAGCGTCGTCCGCAAAATGTGTTTTGAAGATGTCAAGATGCCCGTCCAGATCGTAATCGCCGACCCCCACCCCCATACCCGCCTGCTCCATACCATCGTCGCTCAGCGCCACGCCGCGTATGACTCCTTCTTCGCGAAAAGTCCCATCATGATTGTTCATAAAAAGAAGACTGGGAGTGGAGTCACAGGCGACGTAGATATCTTGCCATCCGTCTTCATCAAAATCCGCCGCAACCACAGTCATGCCGTAAGTGGGCGTGACTCGTGAGATGCCAGCTTGTTGCGTTACATCGGTGAATGTCCCGTCGCCATTGTTCCGATAAAGAGAATGCTTGCCGGTCGCCAAACCCCGAGGGCCGCATTCAACCGGGACTCCTTTCCACCGGCAGTTAGGGTTGTCGCCGGGAGCGGCGGCGTTTTCAAACGAAAACCGAACGTAATTGGAAACGAACAGATCCAGGTGTCCGTCACGGTTGTAGTCCACGAAGGTGCAGCCGGCCCCAAACCTTTGTTGATCGTTCCAAAGGCCAGCCGCCTTGGTCACATCGGTGAAAGTTCCGTCGCCGTTATTGCGGTACAGCGTGTTCTGTCCAAAATTGGTGCAAAATATGTCGTCAAAGCCGTCGTTGTTATAGTCTCCGATCGAGACTCCACATGCCCATCCGAGCCAGTGCAAACCCGCTTTCTCCGTGACATCCGTGAATGTCCCGTCCCGGTTGTTCTTGTACAGCCGATTCGTCGTGCCGTCGGGGGCGCCTGCGAGGCGCGTGCCGGTGAGAACAAACAAATCCATCCACCCATCATTGTCATAGTCAATGAAGGCGCACCCGCATCCGGTGGACTCCACGATGTACTTTTTGCTTTGTTCATCGCCATAGATCACCGGCGCGTCGAGTCCCGCGGCGGCGGCCACGTCCACGAAGTGGGAGTTGAAAGGGCGCCCGGAAGGCGCAGGTCTTGCCAGGGGCTTGGCGGTATGGGTCGAAACGCCCTGTCCCAGCAAGCGGGTGGGATCGAGTAACAGCGCGCCTCCCACCCCGAGTCGGAAAAAACTGCGACGGTTGAAGTTCATGGGCCCTAGGATCACGAGCGTTTCAAGTTGCTGAAGCACTTCATGCTATCACGGGTCAACAACGGTTAGGCCGGTCGCGCCGGCCTACTCGGTCGGTCTCGGCAGATTAGGGATAGCCGGGAGCGTCCGATCGCTGACATGTCGCCATAAGCCTTCCGCGAGCCCGCATTTGACCTGCAGAGGTTGTTTTCTGCAAGCGTTTGCAGTTGGCAGGGCTGGGCTCGCCATGGTATTGTCACGCGCAGGATGATGCCTATCTTTTAGGGGAATTTGCGGCTACCATGAGCCTATCGCAAATTGCCGAGCCCGCCGGAAACTTGGTTTGTCCATTCTCGAGCGATATAAGCCCGTTTTGGAAAAAAAATCTTCAGCCTGGCAGGCCGAGCCCTCCGCAGCCTACCCACCGAAGCGATGCTGCTGCCTGACCTTCGCCGCGAAGTCCTGGAAGCCAACCTTGAGCTGGTCCGCAAGGGGCTGGTGCTCTTCACGTTTGGTAATGCCAGCGGCATTTCCCGGAAAAAGGGACTCGTGGTCATCAAGCCGAGCGGCGTTCCCTATGAAAGGATGAAGCCGGCGGACCTGGTCGTCTCGGACCTGGACGGAAAAATCGTCGAAGGCAAGCTGAGGCCGTCTTCCGATTTGCCGACGCACTTGGTTCTCTATAAAGCATTCCCCGGCATAGGCGGCGTGAGCCATACCCATTCTGAATACGCGACCGCCTGGGCACAGGCGCGCCGAGCGATTCCTTGCTTTGGCACCACCCACGCGGATTCCTTCCATGGACCGGTTCCCGTCACGGTAGAACTGAAAGACACCGAAATCTCGGAGAATTACGAAGAGAACACCGGGCACGCCATTGTCCGCACGTTTCGCGACATCGACTACTCCGTGATTCCGGCGGTTTTGGTGGCCAATCATGCGCCGTTTGCGTGGGGGCCGGATCCGCGGACATCCGCCCACAACGCCGTTATCCTGGAATTCGTCGCGCGCATGGCTTACTTTACTTTGGGTATCAATTCCCAGGCGAGCGCCATCGGACGCTCTCTGCACGACAAACATTTTCTGAGAAAACACGGCAGAGATGCTTATTACGGGCAGCCTAAGGAGAAAAAATGATTGCTATGATGGCCGTGGGCGCTCCCACGACGCTCGTGCATCTATCCAAAGTCGACCTTGTCATCATCGCTTTCTATTTCCTTTTGGTTTTGGCTATCGGCTTTTATCTGAAGCGATTCGCAAAGACCGGCGAAGATTTCTTTCTGGCCGGCCGCGAGATGACCGCGTGGGTCGCCGGCCTGGCTTTCGTCTCGGCGAACCTTGGCTCTCTCGAGCTGCTGGGCTGGGCGGGTTCCGCCTATCAATACGGCATTCTTGCCGCGCACTGGTATTGGATTGGCGCGATTCCTGCGATGGTGTTTCTCGGCGTCGTGATGATGCCCTTTTACTACATTTCAAAAACGCATTCGGTCCCGGGCTATCTGCAACTGCGCTACGGCTCCGAGGCCAGCGCGCTCAGCGCCGTCACCTTTGCGATTATGACGATTCTCATGTCCGGCGTGAATATGTACGCCATGGCCGTGGTGATGAAGGTCGTGCTCGGATGGGACATCAACTTCAGCATCTGGGTCTCATCTCTTACCGTGGGAATCTACGTTGCGGCGGGCGGGCTATTTTCCGCAATCTTCAATGAAGTTCTCCAGTTTTTCCTCATCTGGTTTGGCGCGCTGCTCATTCCCATTCTCGGCATGGTCGAAACCGGCGGATGGCACGGGATGGTCGCGCGCATCCACCAAAACTTTCCCGGCCAGGATTTCACTCACATGTGGGGGCCCATGCGTTCGTTTGCCGACAATCCCATGGGCATCCACTGGACGGGCATCGTCTTCGGACTGGGCGCGGTCCAGGCGATGGGTTACTGGACGACGGATTTCCTCGTCGTGCAGCGCGTCCTTTCGGCCAGAGACATTCGCTCGGCAAAAATGGCGCCCATTATCGGATCGTTTTTCAAAATGGCCGTCCCGCTGATTGTCATCCTTCCGGGATTGCTGGCGCGGGCGGTGCTGCCGATGCACTTGTTTCCTGCAAGCGGCTTAGAAGCCGGGCAACACAGCTACAACGAAGTGTTACCGCTGATGCTCGCGCGCTATTGCGGGCCGGGTTTGCTGGGACTGGGAATCACGGCGCTGGTGGCGGGATTTATGGCTGGCATGGCCGGCAACGTGAGCGCTTTTGCCACCGTGTGGACCTATGACATTTATCGCCCGTTTATTCGCAAAGCGGCTCCCGACCAACATTACGTTTCTATGGGCCGCTGGTGCACGCTGATTGGTCTCATTGTGAGCATCGGTACCGCGTACCTGGTCATGAACTTTGCCAGCATCATGGACTATGTGCAGGCGCTTTTCGGATTTTTCATTGCGCCGCTGTTCGGCACGGTTTTGCTCGGCATGCTTTGGAAACGTGTGACACGCGCCGCGGGATTCTGGGGCCTGCTGGCGGGAACGCTATCTTCGGTCGGAATGTTCACGCTGATGAAGCTCGATCACCACTGGGTGAGTGTGTTCGCGCTTTCTCCTAGGGCACAAGGGCTCGCGCAGGATATGTATCAGGCGCTGTGGTCCTGCGTCACCTGCGTGGTGGTTACCGTGCTCGTGACGCTCCTGACCAAGCCGAAGCCGGATCACGAGCTGAAAGGGTTGGTTTATGCGCTTACCGAGGTGGTGCACGAAGAACACACGAGGTGGTTTCATCGTCCTGTAGTTTGGGGCGCAGCGGCGCTTTTGGTTCTGGTAGTTCTGCAAATTATTTTTTGGTGAGACGCTATGAGCGAGCGACATCACATCATTCCCATCTGGTTTTTCGTCGGTCTTTTGTTGCTGGTATATGGATTCCTGATTCTGGTGAGCGGACTGGCGGAATGGTCGCATCCGCCCGCGACCGTTCTCGCGAATCTGCACGCACCGGTATGGTGGGGCGGGCTTCTGGTGGTTCTGGGCCTGGTTTATTGCGTGAAGTATTATCCAAGACGAGAGAGCTAACGTTTTGCTTTTGTTGTTTGCGATTTGACGGTCGGTTTTCTGTCGGAGAAACGGAATGGCCGTTGTTGCCGGCGTTGATTTCGGAACTTTGAGCGTGCGCGTTTCGCTGGTGGATAGCGAACGCGGCTTACTTGCTTCTGCCGTGGCCGAGTATCCTCTGCACCGCAAACGCGAAGATCCCGAATTCGCCACGCAATCGCATGCCGACCACATGCGGGGCTTGACCACTGCCACGCGCGAAGCGCTCGAAAAAGCAGGTGTAAGGGGCGATCAAGTCCTCTCCATTGCGCTAGACACCACGGGTTCCTCGGTGGTTCCCGTGGGGAAAAATCTCCAGGCGCTCGACGACTACTACCTCTGGTGCGACCATCGCGCCAAGGCCGAAGCCGCGGAAATCACCGAAGCCGCGCACCGCGAAAAGCTCGAAGCCATCGAATGGTGTGGCGGCGTTTATTCCTCAGAATGGGGCTTCTCAAAATTGCTCCACTGGCTGCGCCATAATCCCGGCAAGCGCGGCGAGTTTGTTTCTGCGTTCGAGCATTGCGACATGGTGGCGGCGACGCTCGGCGGCATCACGGACGCGAAGAAGGTCAAACGCAGTATTTGTGCCATGGGGCATAAATGGATGTGGAACGCCTCGCTTGGCGGCCTGCCCCCGGAGCAATTTCTGGCCAAAGTAGACCTGTTGCTAGTAGGTGTGCGCGAGAAACTGGACGGTGAATACGCAACCTCGGATCACCTTGCCGGTCATTTGTCGGCAGAGTGGGCGAAACAGCTTGGCTTGAAAGCGGGGATCCCCATTCCTGTGGGTGCTTTTGACGCTCATTGGGACGCGATAGGGGCCGGCTGCCGCAGCGAAGACATCGTCAACGTCGTCGGCACCTCCACCTGCATTATCGGCATCACTCCGTCGGTTCGTTTAGTTCCAGGCGTTTGCGGAGTCGTCGAGGGAAGCGTGCACCCCAAACGCACCGGCATCGAGGCCGGGCTTTCCGCGGTTGGCGATATTTTCCAGGCCATCGCCACGCGCGCCGGAACGGACGTAAAGAGTCTCAGCCAGGGACTGGAAAAGTATCGCGCCGGCCAAACTGGCTTGCTGCGCATCACCTGGGACAATGGCGACCGCACGGTTCTGGTCAATCCCAACTTGCGCGGCATCACCTTTGGCTGGAACCTTCAAACCACCTCGCAGGACGAATTGTTCGCGGCCATCGAAGGCACCGCCTTGCACACGCGTGTCATTCTCGAGCGCATGGAGCAAAACGGGGTCACCGTGCGCCGCGTCATCAACGCCGGCGGCATTCCGCAAAAGAACGACGTCCTGAATCAGGTATACGCCAATGTTCTAGGGCGGCCCGTTCTCGTTCCCGCGGGAAGCGTCGTCAGTCTCGGGTCGGCGATCTTTGCGTTTCTTGCCGCGGGAACGTTCAAGACGGTTGAAGAGGCGCAGGACGCGGTCTGCCCGCAATACAAAGTATTTCAACCGGAGCCTTCGTCGAAGCGTGTTTACGACGAACTGTATTCGTTCTACAGCAAGATTTACTTTGCTTTCGGCCAGCCTCAGAACGTGGACTATGGAAAGGTGCTCCCGGCTCTCATCCAATTGTCCGAATCGAAACAAGCTGGCGCCGCGCACTAGGTACCGGTCACGGCCGCTCTTCGAGCGGTGCCTCTAAACTAGCATCTTCTGCTCGTTCACGACGACGTGGACAACAACGTGAATCCAGTCGAAACCATGCGCTTCGTGGATTCCCTGATCAAAGCCAACAAGGATTTCGACATGTTGCTGGTGCCGAACATGTATCACGGCGAGGGACGAAACCTCTATCTGGTCCGCAGGCGCTTGGACTATTTCGTCCAGCATCTTTTGGGAGTCACCCCGCCGGAAAATTTTGAGATCGAACAAGCACCGCCTGAGGAGTCCGCAGGCCGGAACTAGGCCGGAGTTTCGAGAAAGAGCCTTTCGCTGCTCGCAAACGGAGAGAAAAAATGGATCGACGCAAATTCCTGCAGAACCTGGCTGCCACCACTGCTGCTCTTCAAGACCTAGTGAACAACGCGAGTGCCGCAGACTTCGCGAAACGATCCGCGGTGCCCGATCCGCAGCCATCTGTGCACCGCGGTGAGGTCGATATCGAGGGTTACATGCTGGTCAGTCAGTTCAAGATTGGCCCGACAGTGTGGAAGGTCTACGAAGATTTGAGGAGTCGCGACGGCTCTCTTGTCTTCAAGTCTTCGCAAGGTGTGGCTAAGATTCTGACGAAGAGCGCGGAAGCTGCGTTCGACGAAGCCACAACTCCGCATCTCGGATTGAAGCTCGACGAAATTGGAACAACTGCTCGCGACCTTCTGGCCGATAAGCTGCTCGAAAAAGGCGATCCGGATCCAGAGACCGTGAAACTTGCTGCGCCGCCGCAAGGTTCAGCAAGGGAAGGGAACAATCCTTTCGGACGGTATCGCTGGGATGCTTTCGTTGGCACGAAGGAATGTTTCGACACCATGCCCGTCTACCCGCCGGGCAGCACCCGGACCTATCACCCGGGCCAGTATTTCCCCGAACTGAACAATGCGATGGCGATAAAACGCTACGACGGCCTTCTGGGCGGATGGATGCCCGCCGTGCGCAAAGTTCTCGAGAAGTCCGATTCGACTTACTACGAGCTGCTCGTTTTCGGGGATGTGGAAGCGCGCGACAGGTTTATCGTACAGACCTGGCACCGCACGGCCCTCATTGAGAACGGCAAAATTACAAAAGCCGTTTACGGCTACAGCTATCCTGCGTTTCCTCCAGCGCGTCAGGATCCCGCGCCGGAGGCGTTCTACCGCGCGCTTCTGGTTTTCGCAGAGTACTGGGAGAGGCTGCTTGCGGATTTCGCGGCCACATCCCTTCCGCAAAACGTCTGGACGGACATGTCCAAGCACGCGTTCGCAAAGGAATTGATGGTCCGCCCGGGCGGCGTGTATCCAAAATACGGGGCGGTGGACCGCGATTATTACGGCCCCGAATATGACGGCTTCCAAGACATCTTCACGATGTCCACTTACACCAATCTCGAGTGGGGCCGCTTCGCGCCGGCTCGGCAAATTATCGACAACTATTTCACCGATTTCGTGGACGCCAAGGGCGTAAACAACATGCGCGGGCCCGAAACCGCGCAGTTTGGGATGACGCTTTCTCTGCTTGCACGCTATTTCAACTACACGCGGGACGCAGCACTGCTATTGAAGCACCGGGCGAAAATAGAGGCGACCGCGGTAATTCTGACGCAGCTTCACGACGAAAGCTTGAAGCTGCCGGTGAGCGATCCCGGGTACGGCTTGATTCACGGCTGGAGCGAGTCTGATTCGTGCCTGGCGCCTACGCCATCGACGTGGTGGCTTCCCTACTTCGCCAACAACGCTTACGCTGCTCGGGGACTCAGGGACATCGCCGCGGTGTGGCCGTCGATCCACGGCGGCGGCTCCGCTGCCTCACAACGCCGGGAGCAGGAGTGGCGCAGGCGGAGCAAGTCTCTTCAGGACGCAGTCGTTGCGAGCATGGAGAAAAGCGTTCGTAGCGACATGAATCCTCCATACATTGGAATTTTCCCTGGCGCGACGCAGACGTTCTGGGAATCAATGGAGAAGGAGCGGCCCAGCCCACAGCAATGGGCGCACAGGGCTTACGCGGAATTGCTGCAGGCGGACGTACTGCCTCCCAAACTCGCGAACGTCGTCATCGACTGCATGCGCGCGTACGGTGCCACGACCATCGGCATCGTGGCAAACGTCGAGCGTCCTCATCCGACCGGCCGCGACATTCTGGGCTTCATCTCCTATGGCTATGCGCAGATGCTTTTGCGGCTCGACCGCATCGAAGAGTACCTGCTCTTCCTCTACGCGCATCGCTTCCACGACCACACCCGCGGCAGTTGGGTTGCCGGCGAAGTTTCGGGAATCACGGGCGGGACGGCCATCTTCTGCATTCCTGCGCAGCAGACAATTCCTCTGCTGGTGCGCTGGATGCTCGTTTTGGAAGACTCCGACGTGGACAAGCTGTACTTCGGAAAGGGCCTTCCGCGCGAATGGGTCGCCTCGGGCAAGGAGGTCAAGATTCAGCAGGCACCCACGCGCTGGGGACGCGTGGATTTCACCACGCGGGCTGCGCCGGAAAAGAAACACGTCGTCGCCCATGTAGCGCTCGCACAAGCGGCATCGCCGGGCGAAATTCAGGTGAAGTTCCGCGTGCCCAGCAACTACGCGTTGACGTCCGCATCAGTCAACGGCAAACCGGCCAATTTCTCGGGAGTTCATGACGATACCGTCGCGGTCCCGACGCGAAAGGCGAAGAGCTTCGAGATCGTGGCTGAGTACAAGGATCGTAGTTGAGAAGAGGTCCGGGGTGATGAGTGGGACGCAGTCTACGCCCGAGTCAATCATTGTTTGGACGAAGAACCAATATAGCTGCCCTTGTGATCCGGGGGATCGACTTTGTACTTCGCAGCCTGCTGATGATTGAGGCCCGCCAGAACGGCTAGCGCCTTCTCCGCTTGCTCGAGATCTCCGCGCCGCCGGTACGCCGCCGCAAGGTGGGAATACACGGCAGGATTGTCGGGAGCGAGTTGGCGCGCTTTGCTCAGATGCTTCACAGCCTCGTCGATCCGTCCAGCCATCAATTCGAGTTGCCCGAGAGCGAGCTGCGAAACGGAGTATTCGGGCCGCTCCGCAATGGATTTCTCGAGAGCAGTTCGCGCTTCGGCAAACTCCGGCTGGGCGGGAGTGACCCCCTGGCGCATTAACGCTTGCGCGAGGATTGTCAGCAGAATGTAATTGCCTGGCTCCCTTTGCAGGCCTTCGCGAGCCGCGCTGACGGCCTGAGCCATGTCCGCGTTCAGGAGCCCTTCCTGGGCCTGAGCAAGAAAGGAAAGCGCTGTGCCCGGCGCCAGTTCGCTCGCCGCTTGAAGGTCCTTCCTTGCGGCATCGGGCTGGTCCAGAAAGGAAAGCAGAATGCTTCGTTCATAATGCAAACGCGCGGACTTCGGCAAATGCTGGAGGCCCGTAGACGCCACCTTGAGACCGAAGTCGTACGATCCATGGTCCATGCAGGAATCGGCCACAAGCAGATAGAGTTTTTCGTTTTTGGGGTCGAGGGCTACGGCATGCTCGAAAGCCGTGGTTGCCTCCTCAATCCGCGACGCGCCGATCAACGCCTGCGTCAGCAGGTTGTCAACGGCAGCAGTCGCGCGCCCCGAGTTTACAAGGCTCTGTAATATAGCAATGGCCGCCTGATTCTGCCCCGTTGCCACATAGCACAGAGCCAGGTTGAAGTCCGCGGCGAATCCATTCGAGACGTGGCCCTGCGCTGCCAGAAGATGGGGAATCGCGTCGTGGAACCGGCCCTGCCGCGTGAGTCTTATTCCCTCTCTGAGCTCGGCTTCGGCCCCCGCGTCATGGAGTTGTGCGGCCTGCGCTTCCGTTGTAGGGATTCGGACCGGACTCTGCGTTTGCGCGGAAGAAATGGGCAGGAATAGGAGCGCAGAAAAAATCAGGGCGTAGATGACTCGAATATCGGTGCTTCGTGGCGGCACGACTAAATTCCTGGCTCCGGATGATTATAGCAACCTCAAGGACGCAAAAACTCCCGCTTGTGCCCCGAGCCAGAAACTCGTTGCGCGGTTTTCAAGAAGCGGAAGGCCTCAGCTCCGCGTTTAGCGCCGTGTTTGCTGCGGGCTTTGCTCCTGAAGCTGGCGTATTTCCGCAAGGACCTATAAGTCAGGACCCTAGACATGTGCCCCGACAAAACGCATTCGCTGGCCTATGAGCGAGCCAGCGAATGCGCCACTAACCGGGGTGTGGGGTCAGTCAACCCTAGAATTCAAGATTGGCGCGGAACCCGATCTGGCGTTCACCTTGTCTCAACAATCCATTCTGAAAGGTTCGAATCACGCTACTATGTCCGAAGCTCGAGCTTCGGACATTGGTGTTGGGGCTGCCCCAAACCGGGTGATTCCACACGTTTTCAAATTCTGATTGGAAAGTGAAACGCAGGTTTTCTCGGATGCGGAATGCCTTAGTAATGGCAAGGTCTTGAAAAAATTCATGCGGGCCAAAGATATACGGGTTCCCAGTCGATACTCCGGCAGTCGTGTTGGCCGAAAGCAGAGACCTCTTCGTCGGATCAAATCCGAACGCATAAGTATGCCCTGGGGCGGAGTATACGCCCACCGAATTTTGCAGTTGCGAAACCGTGATGCCATTGAGGACAACGCCGCCGTCGCCCAGCGCATCACCAAAGGGAGTGGAACTGGGACCATTGGTCGTGCGGAATCCGCCGATCAATTGGGAAGGCAGGCCCGTCTGATACGTTACGATGGTTCCAATGTTCCAGCCTCCCACGATCTTGTCGACGACTCCTCCGCGGTTGGCCATAGCCTGACCCTTGCCGAATGGCAAGTCGTACGTGCCATTGGCATGGAAGGTATGCCGAACGTCGAAGAGTGTTGGCCCGTAGCTCAACCGCAGGTCGCGCATGGAGAACAGCCTGAATGCACCTGTCCAGGTATTCCCGGGCTCAACGCCCAAAGTATGGCTCCAAGTGTAGTTGACGTCGAACTGCATGCCATGCCACGGTCTCTGACGCCAATCCACCTGAAGGGCGTGATAGTCGCCAAAGCCGGGATCCGTCAGGTAGCCAGTCGCCTTGCCCGCATTGTACGGGTTGGCTTGGAAGAAGTTAATCGGGTAGCCGTGCCCTGGATTCGCTACTCCGTTTAGGGCGCAAGGAGAAAAATTCGCACTTCCGATCAGATTACAGAGATAAGTAGAAGACGCTGCCAGGTCGCTTGCGAAGTCCCCCGCACGACCGTTCATTAGGTAATTGACAAACGTCCCGTTGGTGAACCCTGCCGGGTCCAAACCGCCCGGGTTCGTAAAGGCGGCAGTCAGAATCGGCAAGGCAGACTGCCCGGCCAACCCGCTGTATGCGAAGGTATTCCCGTTCCCGTTCGCCTGGTTAATTGCCAAGTTCTGTTGCGCCAGCTTGAATTCAGCCAGGAATCCATTCTCGAAAATGTTCACCTCATTCGGATTCAACTTGACCCACTGGTGAACGCTGCGGTTCCCTTGGTAGCGGATTTCGATGACGCTATTCTGGCTGATTTCACGCTGAATGCCCAGGTTCCAGGACTCCACGTAGGGCTGGTGAATGTTGGGATTGATGCCGTTCACCCCGGTCCAATAACCGAAAAAGGTTTCATTGGATTCAGGAATGACATTTTGGTAGGTCGCAGGGCTCAGCGTGTAGGGTGCTGGTTGCGGCATGCCCAACTCATAACTGCCCGCATAGTACCCTCCCTGCGCTGGAAGCGGTGCGCCGGGCGTGACCGGACTTAGGTTAAAGGCTTGATAGAATGCATACCCCGAGTTCGACGCCGAGTTCCAGAAGAACTGGTAGGGTTCAGTAAAGCGGCGCAGTGCAAAGCCAGCGCGAACCACCGTCTTGCCCCCGCTGAACATCTTTCCCAGCAACCCGTCGGTATATCTTGGGTTCCAGGCAAGGCCGATGGAGGGTTGTGGGCTGACATTCCAGGGTTTGTACACATGTACTCTGCCTACGTAGGATGGGTTTAGGCCAGCCGGGTCGCTGGTCAGAACCCCGGGCTTGAAAATATTGTTCACCCCCGAGGGCCCCCAGATTCCAACCGGGTCGGCACTGTGATATGCGCCCGTGAGGTCGTGGTCGTCACCCGTGAAATCCCAGCGAAGTCCCAAATTCACGGTGAGATCCGGCCGCACTCGCCAAGCATCTTGACCAAACAGCCCCCAAGCCGATTGCAGCTCGTTAAGGTTGTAACCGCTCACCGTCGTGCTGTATTTTCCCGACTTAACATCATACGGAAAGCCTGCGCCGCCCGGGCTAACGCCGCTGATCCTGCCCCGCAAGACCGCGTACAGGTCTTCCGCGTTGGATCGGTCTGTCGCCGTGGCATTCGGGAAGTTGGTCGCAAAGTAGTTCTCAATCGCCGTCGTTGCCGGATCGTCGGTGACCAAGCCGATAGCGTCAAAGGGGAATCCCGCCGGCGCGTTGTTGTAGTGGTCTTGCTCGCGATAGTAGGAGAATCCAAAGTTCAGAAGGTGCTTGCTGAGCTGCCACGAAACATCGTCCGCAGCGTTCACAAGCGGATAATAGGTCTGGATTGGAAGGTTGCTGAAGACTTGGCCGGAAGTACCCACCGAACTTGGCCAGTCGACCTCCGGTAGTTTGAGATATCCATTGCTCGCGTCGTAACTGTACTTCGCGAGATTGAACAGGTACCCGCCTCGGAACTGGTTAACGATCGTCGGCTTGATCGTCCAGTCAAAGCCGAGCGCAGCGGTAAAGTACTCAAATTGATTCGAAGCTCCATAGCTCTTGAAAGCAGCTCCCGGAAATGGCGGTGCCCCTGCACCGGGCTGCTTCCACTTCGTCATGTTCCATGAAACATACATCCGTAGGTTGTCGTTGATGTTGTAATCGACGCGCACGGTCGGGAGCCAATACGTGACCGGAGACTGCACAGGGAAAACGATGTTGTCGATATATGGCAGTGCCGTCGGTGTGACTGTCCCCGCGCTTAGTGAGCCATTGATGGCGTTGAACAGACCCGTGGTCACTGCATTTGGCGTGGAAGGCAGACCCGCGGGTGCCGCAACGTCCGTATACAGATTGATTGTATGCGCTGTGCATACCTTTGTGACCGGATCACAATCGGTCCACGGGAAGTTACCGGCCTGGGCCGCCTGAGTCGGAAAATTTGTCCCGCCTGTGGGATTGTAAGTTGTCGACGTACTCGTACTATAAGAGCCAGGCTGCTTGGACATGGCATACGAGCCGAAAAAGAACAACTTGTTCTTTATGGCCGCTCCGCCGATGCTTCCCCCAAAGTCGTTCAAGTGGTATTTGGGCTTCGCCGCGCCACTGGCGTCGTTCACCCAGCTATTCGCGTTCAACGCGGAACTCCGATGGTCTTCGAAAAGGCGCCCGTGGAACGTGTTGCTCCCGCGGCGAGTCACGAAATTAACCTGGAAATTCGACTGTCCAAACCCCGTGTTGGTGTTGAGTTGGTCGGTTTGGACGGTCATCTCTTGCATGTCCTCGATGCGCGCCTCGACAAGAGGCTCCGAAGCGCCGCCGAACTTCATTCGGCTGGTTGTCGCAATAACGCCGTCAATGTTGTTACCCGTGGCGGCCAGCGGCATCCCATTCCATGTCGTATAGCCCCCGTTACTAACGGCGCCAGGAACGATCCGGGACAATTGCGAGATGTCGCGGCCGATAACTGGCAGATCTTCGACCTGCCCTAAATCAATCGAGCCAGTGATTGCGTTAGACGTTTTCTCAACCACCGGCGCTTGCCCGCTTACAGTGACCTGCGTAGACTGCGTACCCACAGTCAGACTCACTGTAACATCCGTCGTGCGCGTCGCTTGCACGGCGACTGATTCCAATACCTGACTTTGAAAGCCAGACTTTGCCACCGTCAACCTGTAGGTTCCAACAGGCAGTGCTACAAACGAGTATGAGCCGGAAGACTCGGCCACGGCGGTGCGGACTCGGCTTGTAGCCAAGTCTTCCAGAGTCAATTTCGCATCGGGCACAGTCGCACCGCTCGGATCCAAGACTTTGACGGCTATGGTCCCCTGACCTGTGATCTGCCCCCAGGTTTGGGGCGCGCACAATCCAACCAACACGAGCGCCAAGACAAGGGCTCTCCTGAGAAAAGGGTGAGCCAAGTTCCTCGTCATACTTTCCTCCTGTTTCTTTCGCTGCCTAGAATTGCGTTTTGTTCACCGACCAAGCGGTTCGGATGCCTCCAGGCAGAGCACGGGCCGAACCTTCGCGGCTCTGCAAGCGCTTGCAATAGGGCCAACAACCATTGCCGATCTCGAAAACGTGGAATCGTCAACTTCGGAAAGCACTGCGGACCCCATCCCGCGACTTCTAGAACCCACTTCCCTTTGTCACCTGGTGACTCACAAATGGCGACTCAAACCAACGGCCACCGCGCTGAATCGCTTTCGGAGTCTCCTTTGGTATACGTTATCGTACACAGAATGCGCGCAACCTACCACGCCACATTCCCCCTGTCAACTGTTTTGTCGATTTTGTCGATTTTTTGCCGTCAGGCCTGGCTCTACCATCGGGAACGAATCCCGCCTGAGCAAAACTTGCGGTAGTCCGCCGCCGCTTGCAGGTTTCCCTGATAACCTCAAAGAGACTGCCTCAGAGCGCCGGCACTCGGGGGAAAGCACGTACGATAAGGCCCTCGCGTTCCTTGATGGTGACAATCTGATCCGCTTTTATGTTGGCGACCCTCGTCTGCCCGCCACTTGGCCACAAAACTTCCACAGCGTCAACTTGGGTGCGGTTGCCTAGGCCAAAATGAAGCCGCGGGTCCTGTGCGGATTCGTAGCTCATTCCCCCCTTTTTCTCATGATGAAGAACAAGGTCTCCGGCCGTGACTTTCACACGAGCACCCACTCCGTCGCGGTTCGATTTCGTTCCGATCAAAAGAGTCTGCAGCCAGTGATTCGCATTTCCGCCATCGTTTCGAAGAAGCTGCGGCCGCTGCCCATTGTTGCTCACCAGAATGTCCAAGTCGCCGTCGTTGTCGAAATCCCCCACTGCGGCGCCGCGGCCCACGGTCGGCAGCTGAAAATCCGGCCCGAGTTGATCGCTCACATTCTCGAAAATGCCATGCCCCGTGTTGCGAAACATCAGCTTCGGCTCGGCGTAGTAAACATCGCTCTTGTACCGGTGGACGTTGTCCAGCACATGTCCGCACGCCATGAACAGGTCCAGCGCCCCATCGTTGTCATAATCCATAAACCGCGTGCCAAACTCGCTCATGTGATACGTGGCGTAACCGATTCTCGAGCTGAGCGTGACGTCATCGAAATACTTGGCATCGGTATTTCGATAAAACCGCGCCAGTTGCGAGTCCAAATGCGTCACCGCCAGATCGAATCGGCCGCTCCCCGTGACGTCGCCCGCATCGACGCCCATTCCAGCTTCCGGCTGCCCATCCAGACTGACAGCAACGCCGGCCATATAGCCTACTTCCGTGAATGTGCCGTCATGATTGTTGCGAAACAGCAGGTTCGGCAGCGAATCGTTCGCGATGAAAATGTCCTGCCATCCGTCGCCGTCGTAGTCGAAAGTAACCACCCCAAGTCCGTTCGCGGGCTTCAGCCCGATTCCCGATGATTTGCTCACGTCCGTGAACGTCCCGTCGCCGTTGTTGTGAAACAGTGTCGGAGCCACGGGGTCGAAATCGTTGGGATGGCAGTAGCTCCGCATCCCCAGAGCGTGATCGCCGCACCAGAAGTCGTGCTCAGGCGCCCACGCCACGTAGTTCACAATCACCAGGTCCAGCCGTCCGTCGTTGTCGTAGTCGAACCAGGCGGCGCTCGAACCCCACCGCCCTACATTTTCCATTCCCGAACGCGCCGTCACATCCGTGAACGTGCCGTCGCCGTTGTTGTGATACAGAATGCATCGGCCGTATCCCAGCACCAACAAGTCCGGAAAACCGTCGTTGTCGTAGTCGCCCACCGCCACCCCCATTCCGAACAGCCCTTGCGCGCCAACTCCCGCTTTTTCCGTGACGTCCGTGAAGGTTCCGTCTCCATTGTTGCGGTACAGAGCGCTCCGCAGCGGCTTCTTCGGCTGATACGCCTTCGTTGCAGCGCTATTGACCAGGTACAAGTCCAGCAAGCCGTTCTGGTCATAATCGATCCAGCCGCATCCCGCGCCCATTGTTTCGATCAGGTATTTCTGCGCTGAGGCTGCATTGTCGTGCAGGAAGGAAATGCCCGCGCGTTCCGCGACATCAGCAAACTTCACGGAATTCGCACGGGATGGCGCTTTCCAGCCCGTCGCGCCAATCGCCAGCGCTGCTCCTGTCATTCGCAGCAATTCCCGCCGGGAAAATTCTCTAGACCGTCTCATTCGAAAGGTGTTCACCGTCCAAAAACGAAGAACGCCAAACCACGTACCGTATAGCACGCGCCCCGCAGCGCGTAAAGCGTCGTCGCTGGTGTTCGCGAAAATTGTTTTGCAAATCCTGGCAACCACTTGCGCGCTTTGCGCTGGCTGCTATGATTCGGAAGCTAGAGACTTCTCGTCGAAATTGCACAGATGCCTCGCTTTCGCAATCTTGAGCAAAATTTCCTTTCGCGCCGGCGTTTCCTCAAGATGCTCGGCGCCGGAACCGCCTGCGCCACGATCGAGAACACTGCGCCACTCGCGCCCGCCGCGAAAATTCCGGCGCAGTCCGAGCCGGCGCCCGACTTCGAAGAAATCCCTCCATCCGCCAGCGGAATTTCCTGGGTTCACACCGCCGGCCTTTCTTCTTCAATGTATCTGCCCGAAACGGACGGCGCAGGCTGCGCCTTCGTCGACTACGATAACGACGGCTGGATGGACATCTACCTCGTCAACAGCGGTAAGTGTGACTTCTACACACCGCCTCATACGCTGAGGAACGCGCTCTACCGCAACAACCGCGATGGCACTTTCACCGACGTCACCGAAAAAGCCTGCGTCCCGGGGAATGCCTACGGCATGGGTGTAGCCGTCGGCGATTACGACAACGATGGCTTTCCTGACCTTTACGTCACGCAATACGCTCAGGGTATTCTCTACCACAACAATGGTGATGGCACTTTCACCGATGTCACCGCCAAAGCCGGAGTCGCCACTCCCGGCTGGAGCACGAGCGCCGTCTGGTTCGATTACGACAACGACGGCCGCCTCGATCTTTTCGTTCTGCAATTCGCAAAGCTCGACAAATCCATTTGGTGTGGCAATAAGCTCACCGGCGAGCGTTGGTATTGCCGCCCCACCGTCTACGAGCCCATGCCCAACTGGCTCTTTCATAACAACGGTGACGGCACCTTCACCGACCTCAGCCGCGAATCGGGCATCACCCGCTGGCCCGGGAAAGGATGGGGCGTGGTTGCCGCCGACATCAACAACGATGGGTGGGTGGACCTCTTTATCGGCAACGACACCGTTCCGAATTTCCTTTTCGCCAATCGCGGCAAAGGCAAGTTTGAGGAAATCGGGGCGCTTGCCGCCGTCGGCTACAATCCGTTCGGACTCGCTCGTTCAGGCATGGGAGTTGACGCCTGCGACTACGACCAGGATGGCTGGATCGATCTCTTCGTTGCCAACATCGACCACGAAATGTTTTCGCTGTACCACAACAATCGCGACGAAACCTTTACCGACGTCGCTCCCGGGCTCGGCATCGCCTCCAGCACCATGATGCTCAGCGGTATGGGACAAAAATTCTTCGACTACGATAACGACGGCAACCTCGACCTGCTTCTTTGCAACGGCCACCCCGAACTGAACGTCGCCAAAATGGTTCCCGGCGTGACCTACGCCGAGCCCATGATGCTCTATCGCAATACCGGCCGCGGCTTTGAAAACATCAGCAAGCGCTGCGGGCCCATTTTTTCAAAGCTCATCGCCGGTCGCGGTCTCGCCATCGGGGATTTCGATAACGACGGCTCCGTCGACGTCCTCGTCTCGGTCAATGACAGTCCGCCCATTCTCCTGCGCAATAACGCAGGCCGCCGCAATCACTGGCTCGGTGTTCGCCTGGTCGGCAAGAAGTGCAATCGCGACGCCGTCTGCGCAAAAGTGACCTATCGGGCCGGCGACCTTGAACGCCACCAGTTCAAAGTCGGCGGCGGAAGCTATCTTTCCTACCACGATCCGCGCATGGTTCTAGGGCTCGGCTCGCGCACGAAAATCGACTGGCTCGAAATCAAATGGCCTCAGCCAAGCGGTGCCGTCGAGCGCTTCAAGGACTTGCCCATCGATCGCTACATCACCATCACCGAAGGCGAATCGAAGTGGAAGTAGCCTGCGTGCGTATCAGTTGGGGCCTCGCAGCGCGTTTGCCGGCCGCTGACGGTAGAGCTTGGCTTCTTAGACGCGTGTAGCCCCGTGTCGCAAGGGATTCATTTATGGGGAGTGTGGAAACCCTGCTCCCCCTTTGGCTTCACAACACTTGTAAGGGCGGACCGCCGCGCCCCTTTCCGGGGGAAGATCGGGGCTCCGCTCAAAACTAATGCGGCTGCAGCAAATCCATCGTGCTTGCCGGACCGGGATTCCATTTCTTCTCCGCCTCAAGCTGCAAATTGCGCTGCCGCTCCGCTTCCTGCTTATTCCCGCTCCGAGCGTATGCGATCGCCAGTTGGTAATACCCTGCCGGATCTGCCGGTTCTAGTTCCACATATTTTCTCAGCGAAGAAATCGCCTCGGGAAATTTCCCCGCCCCGTTCAACGCAATTCCGAGTCCCAGGTACGGCTGCGCCAGGCCGACGTCGAGTTGCGTTGCGCGAGTGAAGTGCTTGATGGCCTCTTCTGCACTCTGCTGCCGCCAAGCAAGATCACCCAACATGAATTCCGCAGCCGGCGAATCCGGATTCACCCTCAACTCCTCCCCGAATTCCTTACGCGCTTCTTCCGCCGTTTCCGGCGTCATCGGCTTCGCCAGAATGATTCGCCCAAGCTGGTAGTGGACTCCCGGCTGATTCGGATACTGCTCCAGAATCTTCTTGTATTTCGCGGTCGCGTTTTCGTACTCCCCTCTCGCCTGGTAGGACTCGGCTAGCAGCTCCTGCGCTTCCGCCGAGTCTCCCGCTCGATTGAGCAAGCGCTGTGCCGCCCGGTTCGCCAGTTCCGAGTAGTAGCGTGTCGTCAGATAGAGCACTTTGGTGTCGCTTGGAAACTCGCGGTTGAGCCAGAGCAGCGATTCCACAACGGCATCTTCCTGGTCGGTGACCATCCCGCATTGCGCAGTCGCCATCGCCGCCTGGTAGCGCAATTTCTTATCCGTGATCTGCCGCGTACCTTTCTTCAAAATGGCTAGAGCCTCAATACAGTGTCCCGTCGACGCCAGGTCGATTCCCCGTTCGAGAGACGTTGCGGATACTCCCTTGCTCAATGGCACGTCAGTCGGCGCCTGGGCTTCGGATAGCCCGCCAGCCAGACCCCAAGCGAGGCACAGGACCGCTAAACCGAGGACGCGGCCCGATTTCGCGACGTGACTCACAGAAGTCTTCCCGAGAAACGGATGCGCTGAAGCCAAAAAAAGACGAAAAGATTGTATACGACTTAGTATCCGTAGTATAGAAGGGCCTCGCAGTTCGCCACTCGCTCTCGGAGCAAGCCAGAAACATATTTCGAAGCACGTCCACAATCGTTCCTCGGTCTACACCTGAGCCCTACCGATTCCGCACAAGAAACGCCCCGCCTTCGTAGGTCGGACGGAAGGACGATGTCCCACGGTTCTCTATCGAGACGAGGGCTTGCCCAAGCGGCTGAGAGCAAAGTTGCGTTTCTTTTCGCTGTATCCAAATTCTGTGTACTGTATCGTAGCCACAAGAAGCTACCAGGACCTCGCCCTCTTTCATCATCCCTCTATGCACAGCCTTCGTCAATTTACTGGGAAATTCACCAATTAGTGGGAAATTCACCAACTGCCGCGTTCGCCTAGGTTTTCAATTACTTGGCACAGGCGTTCCGCCCCGTTCTCCCAGTTCAACTGGATGGCCTTTTCCGCGCCAGGGCCGTCGCCCTGTTCGATGGCATTGACGATGTCCACGTGCTCGTTCACCGAGGTTTCCAGCCGGTCGATGATCGCGCTGGCGTACAGGCGCCAGTAGCGTTCGGTTTGCGGCTTCACCCCACTGTGGATGGTGCGCAATCTTGGACCCGCGCCCGCGTCGACGATTGCTTGGTGGAAACTGATGTCCAGGTCGAACAAGCGGTTCGGATCACCCTGCTGGGCCGTTGCGCACTTGCTGAGCTCATAGTTCAAACGCTTCAGTTCGCTGACAAGGGCAGCGCGCGCTTTCAGATCCAGTTGACAGCACAAGCGAGCCGCGGAGCCTTCCAGGTGACCTACGATCCAGTACAACTCGCGCGCATCTTCCTTCGTCAGGGGCGCGACAGAGAGCCGCTCCTTGCTTCCGGCGATGGAGGTAACGACGATATAGCCTTCCTGCTGGAGCCGGTGGCGCGCAGCACGGATGGGCGTGCGGCTGACGCGGAGCCGGTCGGCAAGATCCGCTTCGATGACCCGGCTGCCGGGGGCGAGTTTCCCGTGCACGATCAGTTCGCGCAGGCGGCGAAATGTGGTGTCGCTGATATTGTTGTTCGACTCTTTGCTCACCACGACCACACTCTCAGGGATGCGGGCGACCTAAGATCGGCGTTTGCTCCAATAGAAGCGAAGTAAATCTACGGGAAGTCTCTTTGGAAATGCGAATTCTTAAGCGCGCAGACGGTATCATCGAGCAACTCTCTTCGAGCAGGGAAGCCCTCGCCCTCCAGACTACGAGGGGCGCGATTGAATATACACGATAGTCTGCATCACTGCACTGGGCGGGCGGCTTGATCCTCTTTGCGGATGGCGACGCCGATTCCTTCCTAGAACTCGAAGCCCGGGACCGTTATACCCGTTTGCCTCTGGCCTTTCCCCGTGATCTGCACCGCGCAGGGCAAGCGCATCGCGAACTTCTCGAGGTCTGCAGGACCAGAGACACAGAGCTGGCGTCCCGAGCCTTGTGGAAGCACATCACCGAGGCCGGCGAGTACCTGAGAGAATTCATCAAGAGCCGACGCGAGCGACGTTCCTCGGTGAGCGAAGCTGCCGAAAGAAACCGCGACAAGAACGGCGCGAGGTCCCGCGGCAACGGCAAGTGAAGGGTCCCGTCAGGGTCCTTTTGATTTCCCGCCGGGGCAGCTCCCGTGCGGCAAAGGCGCATTTTACCCGCGGTTGTGCTGCAAGCGCTTGCACTTACTTCTTGACAAATCGCGCCATCCTGCGCTTCACTCTCCCTCGCTTCTTTTTTGAAGGGAGCGGAAATGGAAGACCAGCTTTCTCGTCGCGAACTGCTTAAGAAAACCGTTGCCGGGGTTTCCACCGCCGCTCTCTTTCATGCCGCTAGGTGGCCAGCGTCGCCTTCTGCTGCTTCCGAATCCGCAGTTGCCCCGGCAAGCGCTGGTCCAGCAAACGCCTCGGCGGTCCTGCCTCTCACGAGTACGAGCGAGGTTTTCATACCGCCGCAAGGCCGGAGTTTCTTCAAGTTCAGCTTCGACTTTCCGGAGCCTTCGGTCGCTTTCGAAAATCTGCAGTTTTCCTTCCGGGTCTACACATTCGAGAATACCTACGCGCCTGACGCGAGCTCGATGACGGCGGAATCCGCCGGGGATGGAGTTCGCGTCCAGTCGAAGGGTTTTGTGTGGGCCGGGGATCAACAAAAAGCTCCAGGCACGCTCGACGTCCGTATCACACGAAACGGCTCGTTCGTGGAGTGCCAGGCTACCGCAGAAATGGGCCAGCCGATTAAATCGATCGCTGCAATTCTTCGTGGCGTACCTCGCGGCAAGGTTTCCGTGGCCGGAGGAAACTTTTTCGATCCCAAAGATAACGAACTGCTGTTCGGCTATCCGTTCGGCGGAGGATCCTTGTTTGTCGCCGGAGGAATGGATTCTCCGGTTCTCATCATCGAGTCTCGCGAAAAGGAATATTTCTTCCTTTCCACGCTGCTCAAAGAAGTGCGCGCCAGCCGTTTTTACCTGCAGCCCGGGGAGAAAGGCTACCGCGTCGAGCTGATTCACGAACGCGAAGGCTGGGCAAAGGCGAATCGCATCGAGAGTCCGGTGTGGCGCGTTGGCCGCGCCGAGAGCCTAGAGGCGGCCTACCGCCCGCACTTCGAGCATGTCGAAAAGGCGTTTGCGATTCCGAACTGGGAAAGCCGCGCTGATGTGCCGGCATGGTTCCGCGAGGTCGCGCTGGTCATTTCGCTTCACGGGATGCATTGGACCGGTTATATCTTCAATGACTTCGCGAAATCGCTGAAAACGCTTGAATGGGTGGCCACGCAAATTCCCGCCAGGCAAGTTCTCGTGTTTCTCCCGGCGTGGGACGGCCGCTACTACTGGAATTATCCGATTTACAAGCCGGACCCGCGGCTCGGCGGCGAGCAGGGCTTTCGTACGCTGATCGACAGAGGCCACGGCATGGGCTTTCACTTCATGCCCATGTTTGGGATGAACGCGGCGAACAAACTGCTCCCCGAATTCAAGAACTTCGCCGACGCTACGACCGATCAGATCGACGGCGACCCTTTCAACTTGAACTGGGTGGACTGGGATAACGACCGCCACAATGAAGGGAACGGCGGCTACATGAATCTCGGCGTGCCTTCCTGGCGGAACTGGCTCTCCGCACGAATTGCGGACGCGATTTCGAATTACCACGCCGATGCGTATTTCCTCGACATCGCCGGCGGCTGGGAGAACAATACCAAAGCCGACATGCACGAGGGTACACGGCTGCTGGTGGAAGGCTTGCGCAAGAGATTGCCCGGCGTGCTGGTTTGCGGCGAGATGCCGTACGATGCGTTGATGAGCTTCATGCCGCTGTTCCACGTTTTTTCCGGTGGTGGATATCCTCCGGCCATGAAAAAATATGTCCGCGCGTTTGAGCACCTCAGCCAGCCCGCGCCAGGGCGCGGGAGCAGCGGCGTGCACGAATCCGGCTTCGGACATTTCAATCCGAAGACACTCAACCTGGGCAAGGAACAGATCCCTACGATCACCGTGGTGGACGATACGTTTGAAAAGTATCGCGACGTAATGACGGAAATCATCGAGCAGGCGAAACAGCGTGTGGGGCAATAAATCAGTGCGGGAGCTGCGTTGCGTGCGATGAACCGGCGGGGGATTCGAATGAAGGAAACTTTGTGGATTACAATCACGGGGGCCATGCTTATGAGCACGCTGACAGCAAGCGGTGCGGCGGGAAAATCCGGCACGACGACGAAAACGCCCTGGGGGAAGACACCCGACGGCCAGCAGGTGGATCTGTACACGCTCGGCAACCAAAACGGCGTCGCAGCGGCCATCACTACGTACGGCGGCGCGGTTGTTTCATTGAAGGTGCCCGACCGGAACGGCAAGCTCGGCGACGTGGTGCTGGGCTACGATTCGCTGGACGGCTACGTGAACGACAAGAGTTATTTCGGCGCGCTCATCGGCCGCTATGGAAACCGCATCGGGCACGCGCAATTCGCGCTGGACGGCAAGACGTACACGCTTGCGAAAAATAATGGCGAAAACACGCTTCACGGCGGAACCAAGGGCTTCAACAAAGCCGTTTGGACGGCAAAAGAAATTCCCGCCAAAAACGGCCAGGCGCTTGAGTTGACTTATCTGAGCAAGGACGGGGAAGAGGGGTTCCCCGGGAATTTGCACGTGCGGGTGATTTATACGCTGACGGATTCGAATGAACTGAAAATCGATTATTCGGCGACCACCGACAAGACCTCCGTCGTCAACCTGACCAACCATTCTTACTTCAATCTCGCCGGCCCGGGTTCAGAAGACATTCTCGACCACGTTCTGACGATGGAAGCCGACAAATTCACCCCCGTGGATTCCGGGCTGATTCCGACGGGGGAGCTTAGCGATCTGGCGGGTACGCCCTTTGATTTTCGGAAGCCGACGGCAATCGGCGCCCGCATTAATGAAGACAATGAGCAGTTGAAGCTGGGCGGCGGCTACGACCACAATTTTGTGCTGCGGCGAAAGCCGGGCGAGCCGATTTCGCTGGCGGCGCGCGTGGTGGATCCCAAAACCGGCCGCGTTCTGGAAGTGTGGACCGATCAGCCCGGGGTGCAGTTTTATACCGGGAATTTCCTGGACGGTTCGGTGCGCGGCAAGGGCGGCATCGCGTATACCAAGCGCTCGGCGTTCTGCCTGGAGACCCAGCATTTTCCGGATTCGCCGAATCATCCGAAGTTTCCTTCGACAGTGCTGAAGCCCGGGGAGCGCTATCACACGACGACCATCTACAAGTTTTCCTCGGAAAAATAGGAGTTGGTGCAAACAACCGTTGCAGGCGGCAAGAGCTTTCGTCAAGTCCAAGGAGCATCACCCATGTGCATTCGAATTCTTGCCAGTGTCTTCGTGTTGTGTTCGTTCGCGGCCTGTCCCTCACGGGCGCAAACCGCTCTTGCGCCAACTCCTCCGATGGGTTGGAACAGCTGGAATCACTTTGCGTGCAAAGTCACGGCCGCCGACGTGCGCGGAGCGGCCAGCGCGATCGCCAGCAACGGGATGAAGGAGGCGGGCTACGTGTACGTGAACGTGGACGATTGCTGGCAAGCCGGCCGCGACGAGCAGGGGCGCATTCAGCCCAACAAAAACTTCGGCGACATGAAGGCGCTCGCCGATTACGTGCACAGCAAAGGCCTAAAATTCGGAATTTATTCTTCGCCGGGCCCGGAAACGTGTGCCGGCTTTACCGGCAGCTACCAACACGAACAGCAGGATGCGCAAACTTACGCGGAGTGGGGCGTGGATTATCTGAAATACGATTGGTGCAGCGCGTCCCAGGTCTATCCGGTCAGCCAGATCCGGGAGGTTTACAAGAAAATGCACGACGCGCTCGAGAAGACCTCCCGGCCGATCGTGTTCAGCTTGTGCGAATACGGCTGGGACCTGGTTTGGAGATGGGGCAAGGACGTCGGCGGGAATTTGTGGCGGACGACCGGCGACATCCAGGACCGGTATGAGTCGATGACCAACATTGGTTTCGGGCAGGCCGGGCTCGAAGCGTTCGCGGGCCCCGGGCATTGGAACGATCCGGACATGCTCGAAATCGGCAACGGTGGTATGCGGCACGACGAGTACATTACGCACATGACGCTGTGGTGTTTGTTGGCGGCGCCGCTGCTGGCGGGGAATGATTTGACGAGAGTGACGCCGGAGGATCAGGCCATTCTCCTGAACAAAGAAGCGATTGCGGTGGATCAAGACGCCAAGGGCATCGCAGGTCACCGTGTTTCGGCGGAAGGTCCGCTAGAAGTTTGGGCCAAACCGCTGGCCGACGGCAGCGCGGCGGTCGGTCTATTCAGCCGCGCCGGAACGTTTCCCGTGAAAGTGAATTTCAAAGATATCGGCTTTACCGGGAGCGTGCATGTACGGGATCTCTGGGCCCACAAGGACCTGGGAACGTTTGACAACGAGTTCACGGCGCAAGTGCCGCGTCACGGCGCGGTGATGATCCGCGTCTCGAAGTAGGTTGCGGAGGGTGGGGACTCCGCTGGGAAGGCAAAATAGCGGTCAGCTCTTGACCGCGACTCCCGTCGAATCGCGGACGACCAGTTCAGGGTCGATGACAATTTCACGCCCGGTATCGTGCTGTTCGCGGCCATTGCCGAGAATATTGTCGAAGATGATGTGGCCGATTTGCTCGCGGGGGATGTGATTGGTGGTCAGCGACGGAGAGCAAAACTCGGCGAGTTTGATATTGTCGAACCCCGTTACGGAAACATCGCGCGGGATCTGGAGGCCCTCTTCCCGCAGCTCGCGCATCACGCCGACGGCCATGAAATCGTTGACGCAGAGAACCGCCGTGGGCCGAAAGCCCGATTCAAGCAGTTCGCGCGCAGCCTGCCTGCCCCCCTCCAGGCCATCCGGCCCCGCGAAGATCCTGGCATCGGCGCTCGGGGAGCAACGGTGTACGGACTCCAGAAAGGTTTTGCGGCGTTCGCTGATGGGGCCAAGAGTGGAGTGATGCCCGACAAAAGCCATGCGGCGATGGCCCAAGGAGCTGAGGTAACTGACAGTCTTCTTGATCCCCTTGCGATAGTCCACTCGAATGTTGGTGATATTTTTCTGCGGTGTGCCTACATCATAGAAGGCCACAGGAATGCGGCTGCCCGCCACGGTCTGGATCAAGTGCTCTTCCATTTCGGAAACAATGACGGCCAGGCCCGCTACGCGAAGCCCGATCATGAGCTGCACGCTGGCGACGAGCTGTTCGGAGCGATAATCGGTATTGGCGACCACGACCTCGAGGCCCTGGGAGTGCGCATCTGATTCGAGCGTGCGATAAATGTCCAGGAAGAATGGATTCTCCATATTGGAAACAATGATTCCAAGGATGCGGCTCTTCCCGCGTGCAAGGGAACGAGCGTGGAGGTTAGGATGGTAGTTGAGTTCCTCGGCAGCTTTCAGCACCCGGGAGCGTGTGGAGGTCTTGACGATCTCGAGATTGTTAAGGACGCGCGAGACCGTGGACGTGGAGACGCCCGCCTTTTGCGCAACGACATCGAGATTCATCGCCAGAGTGCGCCTTTTGCGCATGAAAGAATACCTCGATCTGCGGCAGGCCTATTCTATCGAAAATCGGCCTTGCGGCGAGCCTCCAACGTGCTTCCGCCGAAGGGCGGTTGCGATCGAGGCCGCGCCGCGCCCTGATCGAAGGCACACCGCGGCAAGATTTCACTAGACTTGAGCGCAGTCGAGATCGTCGAAGAAAGGAGACAGGGGCAAGGCAAGCTTGACAAGGTTAGAGAGAGCGCAGTAAGTTCTGCATTGCAAGCGTTTGCAAAAATCGCCCCTGGCGAAGCCATGACAGAATCTTCCAATCCAGCGATGGTGCTCGGTATCCTTGTTGGCAACCGCGGCTTTTTCCCGGACCATTTGGCGCGTTCGGGCCGGCAGGAGATGATCGCTGCGCTCCACGCCCAGGGCATCAAACCCATCCTTCTCGGGGAAAGCGATTCCAAGTATGGCGCCGTGGAGACGCGGCAGGAGGCCGCGCGTTGCGCGGAGCTGTTTAAGAAGCATCGAGAGGAAATCGACGGCGTCGTCGTGACGCTGCCGAACTTCGGCGATGAGCGTGCCATTGCCGAAACGCTGCGGATGGCGAACCTCGGCGTGCCGGTGCTGATGCAGGCCACGCCGGACACGCCTTCCAAGATGACCATTCGAGACCGGCGCGACAGTTTCTGCGGAAAAATGTCCGCGTGCAACAACCTTGCGCAATACGGAATTCCTTATTCGCTGACTACACTGCATACCGAAGCACCGGGTTCGCAACAATTTCGCGACGACCTGGAGTGGTTTTTGGCGGTATGCCGGGTGGTAAAGGGACTGAAGAGGTTGCGGATTGGGGCGATTGGGGCCCGGCCGGCGGCGTTCAACACCGTCCGCTACAGCGAAAAAATCCTGGAGTCGACAGGAATTTCCGTCGAGACACTGGATCTTTCGGAGGTGATGGGGAGGATCGGCCGGCTCAAAGACCATGACGCGGCGGTCGTCGAGAGGCTCCAGGCCATTCGCGCTTATGTCTCGACCAACAGCATTCCGGAAGCAGCGCTGGTGAAAATGGCCAAGCTGGGCGCGGTGATCCATAACTGGATGAAGGAAACCGAAGTAACCATCAGCGCGATCCAATGCTGGACTTCACTCGAGGAGTTCTTCGGCGTTGTGCCTTGCACGGTGATGAGCATGATGAGCGATTCCGGGCTGTCGAGCGCGTGCGAAGTGGACGTGGCGGGTGTAATCGGGATGCATGCGCTGCAACTGGCCTCGCAAACACCGAGCGCGCTGCTCGACTGGAACAATAATTACGCCGATGATCCGGACAAGGCAGTGTGCTTTCACTGCAGCAACCTGCCAAAGCACTTTTTCAAAGATGTGCGCATGGATTTTCAGGAAATCATTGCCGGAACCGTGGGCAAGGAGAATACCTTCGGGACCTGCGTGGGCCGGGTGAAGAGCGGGCCGATGAGTTTCGCGCGCTTTTCCACCAACGATAGCGAGGGAAAGATGCGCGGCTACGTCGGCGAGGGCGAGTTTACGAACGACCCGCTCGAGACATTCGGTGGAGCGGGTGTGGTGCGCATTCCCGGGTTGCAGAAGCTGCTGCGGTTTATTTGCGAACGAGGGTTCGAACACCACGTGGCGGCAAATTTCTCGAGTTCTGCGTCGGCGGTACATGAAGCCACGACACGTTATCTCGATTGGGACGTGCACTGGCACAAGGCGGACGCGCCAGGGTGCTGAGAGAGAGTCTCGGGGAGGCCGTGATGGGCGGGAAGCATCGTTGGAATCGCCGCCAGTGGATTTCCTCCGCGGCAACCGCAGCCGGGGCGGCCGCGATCGTTCCGGGCCGCGGTTTCGCGTCGCTCGGGCGCGTGTTTGGAAACGCGGCAAGCGGACCGGTGCGCGATGCGGTGGACACGAAACTCAAGGCGTTTCCGTTGTCGCAGGTGCGCTTGCGCCGGGGAGTCTTTCTCGACCAGCTGGAAAGCAATCAAAGCTTTATCGAATCGCTGCCGAACGACCGATTGCTGCACACCTTCCGGCTGACGGCGGGCATTCCTTCGACCGCGGACCCGTTGGGTGGATGGGAGCATCCGCGCGGCGAATTGCGCGGGCATTTTGCGGGAGGACACGTGCTCTCGGCGTGCGCGCTGCTGCAGGCAGCGACGGGCGACGACGCCATCAAGCAAAAAGGAAACGTGCTGGTCGCGGAGCTGGCGAAGTGCCAGGAAAAATTGAATCAGGGCGGCTATCTCGGTGCGTATCCGACCAGTTTCTACGAGCGCTTGAAGGAAGGGAAGCGTGTTTGGGCGCCGTTTTACACCTATCACAAGATTCTTGCCGGGCACTTGGACATGTACACGCTCTGCGGAAACGAGCAGGCGCTGTCCACCGCCGAAAAAATGGCAGGGTGGGTCGACAGTTATTTGAAACCGGTCGGCGACGAGCAATGGGCCAAGATGCAAATGGTCGAGTTCGGCGGTATGGAGGAGGCTCTGTTCAACCTGTACGCCATCACCGGAAAAGAACAACACCTCGCGCTTGCGCGGCGCTTTGATCACAAGAAGTTCTTTGATCCGCTGGCAGAGGGCAAGGATGAGCTGAAAGGTCTGCATGCGAACACGAACATTCCGAAGGTGATCGGCGCGGCTCGCGGTTATGAGCTGACCGGCGAGCAGCGGTACCACGACATTGCGAATTATTTCTGGCACGAAGTCGTCTCCGAACGTACCTACTGTACAGGCGGCACGAGCAATGACGAAGGCTGGCGGGACGATCCGGGCAAATTTGCCGACCAGCTTGGCGAAGCGGCGGAAGAATGCTGCTGCGGCTACAATCTGCTGAAGTTGACGCGGCACCTTTTCAGTTGGACGGGCGAACCTGCGACGATGGATTACTACGAGCGGACGCTCTTCAACAGCCGCCTTGGCACCGAGGACACCGACGGCATGAAGATGTATTACGTGTCGCTGATGCCGGGGCTCTGGAGAACCTTCGGGACGCGCTTCGATTCTTTCTGGTGCTGCACGGGGACTGGCGCGGAGGAATTTGGCAAATTTGGCGACACCATTTATTTCCACGATGGGCAGGGCCTGTACGTCAACTTGTTTATCGCTTCGGAACTGAGCTGGCCGGAAAAGAAAGTCACCGTGGTGCAGGAGACGGGCTTCCCGGAGGAGGAAGGCACCTCGATCATGATCAAAACTGCGGCGCCGGTGAAGATGCCGGTGCACGTGCGCGCGCCGTATTGGGCAACGCGCGGCGTAACGGTCTCGGTCAATGGGAAAAAGCAGGAGGTGACGGCTCGGCCGAGCTCTTACTTCACACTGGATCGCACGTGGAATGATGGCGACAAAATCCAAGTGGCCATGCCCATGGGCTTGCACCTCGCGCCGCTTCCGGATGAACCCACTCTGCAAGCGGCCATGTATGGGCCATTGGTTCTCGCCGGGCGGCTGGGAACGAAGGGGCTGACCCACGAACACGTTTATGGGCCGCTCGGGCCGGATGAAGCCAGGAATATTCCCGTGCCGCCGCTTACCGGCTCGGTCGACGCTCCTGATTGGGTAGAACAGGTGAAGGGACAAACGCTCGCTTTTCAGACGGTGGGACAAAAGAGCGAGATTGATGTTTCGCCTTTCTATCAAGTGAACGACGAGCGCTACACCGTCTATTGGAAAGTGAACCGCAAAAGCGCGTAACGGGCCACCACAGCCGGAGCCTTGACTTTGCCTTTTGCACGCGAAATGAAAAGAAGCTCGGGCCAAATTAACTCCCACTAGGAGATGCGATGCTGGCGAAAATTTCCCGAAGGAAATTTGTCGGGGACGCTGCGGCTGTGTCGCTGTGCTCGCTCGTTCCGCGGCTCGCGGGTGCGGCTAGCGGCGCGACCCGCAAGATGACCGTGCTGGCGGACGAGGAAATTGGCACCGTGCGGCCGGAATTTCATGGCCATTTTGCCGAGCATCTCGGTTCCTGCGTGTACGGCGGTTTGTGGGTGGGAAAAAGTTCGCCGATTCCTAACATCAATGGCTATCGCCGGCAGGCCGTCGAGTACTTGAAAGAACTTGGGATTCCCGTACTGCGATGGCCGGGCGGGTGTTATGCGGATGATTATCATTGGCGGGACGGCATCGGACCGGCGGAGAGCCGGCCGAAGCGCGTCAATATTCATTGGGGCGGGTACGTGGAGGACGGCAGCTTTGGTACCCACGAATTCATCGGCTTGTGCCGGCTGATTGGCGCGGAGCCGTATCTCGCGGGCAATGTGGGAAGTGGCTCGCCGCAGGAGATGCGCGATTGGATCGAGTACTGCAACCTTCCCTCGGGCAGCACACTGGCCGAAGAGCGCATCAAGAACGGCGCCACGGAGCCCTTCCGCGTGCGTTATTGGGGCGTCGGCAATGAAGCCTGGGGCTGCGGCGGGTGGATGCGGCCGGAAGTGTATGCCGATCACTACCGGCAGTTTTCCGTCTATCTGCGCAAGTACGGCGATACGGACCGCTTCCTGATTGCCAGCGGCCCGAATGGAAACGACACGCGCTGGTCCCGCAAGTTCATGGACACCCTCGAAGGCGGAAAGCCGGATGGCATCTCCATGCACTATTACGAGGGTGGGGAAGATCATCCGCTGCACTTCACCGAGGAGCATTTGAAGAAGCAGCTCGCCATTTTCTCGCGTGTGGAAGACGCCATCGTCCAGCAGCGCTCACTGTTCGACAGCTATCGCGAAGGTCGCAAGATAGCGCTGGTATTTGACGAATGGGGCGTGTGGGACCGCATTGCCGAAGAAGACGAAAAGAAATTCGGCAAGCTGTGGCAGCAGAGCACCATGCGCAGCGCCGCGGCGGCGGGCTTAGGACTGAACATTTTCAATCGCCAGGCCGATAAGCTGTACATGTGCAACATCGCGCAAATTGTGAACGTGCTGCAGTCGCTGCTGCTCACGGACGGATCGGAAGGGAAGCAGTCGATTCGCACGACGACCTATCACGCATTCGCTTTGTTCAAGGCGCATCGCGGAAATAGCGCCGTCAAGGTCGAAACTGATTCTGCAACTTCGGATCGAGAAAAGCCATCGCTCGACTTGTCGGTTTCCGCGTCGACAAAAAATGGACTAGTCTTATTGAGCCTGGTGAATCCACTTCCCGATCAGGATTTGGAAATCCAATGTGCCCTGCGTGGCGCGACCGCCAAGAACGCGAGCGCGCTTTTGCTCCATGACGCCGACTGGAACGCCTCGAACAGCTTTGATGCGCCGGACCGAGTGGTGCCGAAGCCGCATCCTGTGAAAGTCGAAGGCGCAACGGTGCGTCTAGACTTGCCGCGGATGTCGGTCGTCACGGTGACCCTAACTCCGTAGCCGGAGATGGCGGGAAGAGCCAGCCTGCAGGCTCCAGAATTCGCTTTGCCGGTTTTCATAACCAGGCTAAACGCGTAGCATGCCAGCGGCAAAACTCTTCGTTAAGAAACGAAAGGGGATGGAGCGAATGCGCGCTACTTCGGTTTGTCGTCTTGCGATCAAAACGGGATTGCTCCTTGCGGCATTGGCAGGTTGCGCGGTCCTCGCCGGTGCGCAGAGACCGCCTGGGGCCCGCGGCGACGAGGAGACCTTCCGGTTTCGCTTTGTGGGACCGCGTGCAGGAAACCGGGTGGCTTCGATCGCGGGTGTTCCCGGCGACCCGAGCACCTATTACGCCGGAGCGGCGTCCGGTGGTGTTTGGAAAACCACGGACGGCGGGAATCGCTGGGAACCCATTTTCGACAAGGAGCAGGTAGCGGCCATTGGGGCGATCGCCGTAGCTCCTTCAGACCCAAGCGTGATTTGGGTGGGCACGGGCGAGGCCTGGGCGATTCGCGACAGCGACGTGATGGGCAACGGCGTTTATGTCTCAACGGATTCCGGGAAGAGCTGGACGCACGCGGGCCTGGAGGACACGGGACGCATCGGCAGAATCGTAGTTCATCCCAGCAATCCGGACATCGCGTTCGTGTGCGCACTGGGCCGCACCACCGGCCCGCAGCAGGAGCGCGGCGTGTATCGCACGACGGACCGGGGACAACATTGGGAGCGCGTGCTTTTTGCCGACGCAAATACCGGTTGCTCTGGACTTGCCATGGACCCACGCAATCCGCGGATTCTTCTTGCGGGAATGTGGCAAGTGGAAATGCATACTTACGGAGAGCTGAGCGGCGGCCCGGGCAGTGCGGTTTACCTTTCGAAGGATGGCGGAACGAAATGGACCAAGCTCGAAGGCCACGGCTTGCCAAAGCCGCCTCTGGGAAAAATCGACGTAGCCATCGCGCCGACCAATTCCGACCGCTACTTCGCCCTGATTCAAACCAAAGATCAAGGGGCATTGTGGCGCTCTGACAACGCCGGCGACGCCTGGCAGGTGGTGAATTACCAGCGCCAGTTGATTGGGCGAGCGGGATATTACATTCGCATCGCCGTTTCCACCGGAAACGACAACGAGGTCTACGTTGCCAACAGCAGTTTTCTCGAGTCGCTCGACGGTGGCGAAATTTTCAAGGAAGTGCCCTGGGGCGGCGACAATCATGACATTTGGATTGATCCTCAGAATGCGGATCGCTTCGTTATCACCGACGACGGCGGGCTGAACATCACCGCCGTGCATGGCCGCGGCTTCCATCGCATCCAACTCCCGATTGGGCAGATGTATCACGTTGCCGTCGACAACCAGGTGCCGTACTACGTCTACACCAACATGCAGGACGGGCCAAACATGCGCGGCCCGAGTATTGCCCCGCCGCTTGAATATGGCCGCGTGGTGGATACCGGCTGGGAGCGCCGCATGGGCGGATGCGAATCCGGTTTCACGCTGCCGGATCCGACCGACCCAAGCATCGTGTGGGCGAGTTGCTACGGAAACGAAGTGACGCGCTGGGACGCCAAGACCAAGCGTGCGCGCTCGGTAAGTCCCTGGATGCATTCTCTGGATTCGCCCCCGAGCGAGTTGAAATACCGTTGTCATTGGACTCCGCCCCTGGCCATCGATCCGTTCGACCACAACACGGTCTACTACGGCTGCCAAGTCGTTTTCAAAACAACCAATGGCGGGCAAAGTTGGTCGGTCATCAGTCCGGATCTTTCCACGCAGGACCCGAAGTACCTTGGCTCTTCCGGCGGAATTATTGGCGACAACCTCGGCCAGTTTTATGGCGAGGTGGTCTTCGCCATCGCCCCCTCGGAACTGCAGCAGGGCCTCATCTGGGCGGGTACGAATGACGGTTTGATTTGGTGCACCAAGGACGGCGGTCGAAACTGGACCAACGTCACCAAAAACATCAGGGATTTGCCGCCTTGGGGCACGGTCACGCGCATCGAGCCGTCGCATTTCGAACCCGGTACGGCTTACGTTTCGATCGACTATCATTTGATGGACAACCGCGATCCCTACATTTTCAAGACCACGGATTTCGGCAAAACCTGGACAAAGATCACTGAAGGATTGCCCCGGCACGCCCTTGCTTACGTGCGGACCGTTGCGGAAGATCCCAACCAGAAAGGCCTGCTCTTTGCCGGCACGGGAAACGGTCTGTTCTACTCCCTTGACGACGGAGCGCGCTGGACTGCATTCACGGCGGGCTTGCCCCACGCTCCGGTCACCTGGGACGTGGTGCAAAAGCAGTTTCGCGATCTCGTCGTCTCGACCTACGGGCGCGGGATTTACATTCTCGATGACATCACGCCGCTCGAGCAGATGGCCCAGAAAACCACGGACGCGCCGGTGCACCTCTTCGCTCCGCGCGATACATTTCGGCTTTCCCCTAACGGCGGCGCAGTCGTCACCTATTCCCTAAGGGCGGCGAGTAAAGCTCCGCCAAAAATCGACATCCTCGATGCGAGCGGTGCTGTCATTCGAAAGCTCGATGCGCCGGGCCGCGCCGGCGTGAATCGCGTGCAATGGAACTTTCTCTACGATCCGCCGAAGCTCGTCGCGCTGCGCACGACTCCGCCGGAGAATCCGCACGTTTGGGAGGAGCGCCGTTTCCGCGGGAGCGATACGCGGCAGGTTTTGCATTGGGGAATTCGGGAAGCCGAGGTCGGGCCGATGGCTTTGCCCGGGAAATATACCGTTCGCCTCACCGTGGACGGGCAAAGCTTCACCGAGCCCCTGACCATCGCGAAGAACCCCAATGTTCACGCGAGCGATGACGGCTTAGCGGCAGCGTTCAAGCTGCAACTGCGCATTCGCGACGACATCACCAAAGCTTCGGAAGCCACCAACAAATTGGAATGGATGCGCAAACAGCTCGATGTGATTGCCCGCATGCTCGGGCGAAAGAACGCGCTGCCCGGCGAAGAGAAAAAAGAAGAAGCGAAGGACGCCAAACAGGAAAAGAGCGAAGCCAATCCCGATCCCGAATTACTCAAGGCGGTCGAGGCCATCGACCAGAAGATGCAGGACGTGGAATACAGGTTCATCTCTCGCGCGGACGCGCTCAGCGACGACAAATACTATTCCATTCCCGAGAAAATCTATCTGCAGCTGATCTGGCTAAATGGCGAAGTGGGTACTGGCGCCGGAGACGTCGCCGGCGGTGTGGACAATCCTCCCACCGACACGGCTGCGGCCCTTCTCGAAACCATAGAGAAAGAACTTGCTGACGCAGAGAGCAGTTATCAAAACCTCATTGAGAAAGAGCTCCCTGCCTTCAATCGCGCGCTGCTCGATAAGGGCATCACTCCCGTGGCATTTGTTCGTCCACCGAATGATGAGGAGGAGGAGGACGAAGGCGGCGGATAAGCGAAACGCGAGCGGCGAACAATTTCCCAAGGAGGAAGAATCCCGATGAAGATCTATCCTCACTGCTGGTTTTGCCTCGCGGTTGTATCGCTCTTTTGTGCCTCTTGGAGCGTGGCGCAAGGGACGCGTGAGGACTATCATCGCGCCGAGCAGTTCCTCCCTGGGAATCTGCGTCATCGCATCTACCTGGCTGAGGTGGCGCCGCATTGGATCGCCAAGAAAAATCGCTTCTGGTATCACAAAGCGGGAACGAATGGCGCGGAGTTTCTTCTCGTTGATGCCGACCAAAACAGCGTCGGCCCTGCTTTTGACCACCCGCGCCTTGCCAGTTCGCTTGCCAAGGCGCTCGGACGCGAAGTTCAACCAACGGCGCTTCCTTTTGACTCGATTGATTTCTCCGAGGATGGAAAATCCGTTTCTTTCCAGGTAGACGGTGCGCCGTGGTCCTGCGGGCTTGAGAATTACGAGTGCCAAAGGGGGCCCGAGCCCGTCGCAGGTCAATATGAAGACGCTTCGCCGAACAAAGAGTGGGTCGCCTACGTCAAGGACCACGACCTGTACGTCCGCTATGTCTCGACCGGCGAAGTGGTTCGTCTGACGCGCGACGGCGAAGCCTCCTACGACTACGCCATGCCGATTCCCTCGCTCCGGCCGCTGGTCGCGCAAGGAACGCAGGACATCAAGCAGCGCCCGGCTGTGTTTTGGTCGCCGGATTCCCGCAAACTCGTAACCTATCGCATGGACACGCGCAACGCCGGGCGCTTCAGCTATCTGCAGTTCGTTCCTCCCGGCCAACTTCGCCCGAAGGAATACACCGTGGTGTACCCGTTGCCCGGCGAGGTTTTGCCGAAAGCGGAACCGATTATCTTTGATGTGCCAAGCGGTAAGCGCATCGAAGTAAAGACCGCGCCCATCGAAATACAATTTCAGGGCGGGCCGGGATTCGACTGGTACGAGGACAGCAAGGCATTTTCTTACGACGCGTGGGAGCGCGGCGAAAAATCCATCGAACTGCGCGAAGCGGATGCGGGCACGGGCGAGCAACGCGTCGTGGTTCGCGAGAAATCGGACCGCTACGTCGATCCGGGAGAAACGCATTTCCGGATTCTGCACGAAACGGGCGACGTCCTCTGGACCTCGGAGCGTGACGGCTGGAACCACCTCTATCTTTCGAGTCTTAAGACCGGCGAGCTTCGGGGCCAATTGACTTTAGGGCCGTGGGTCGTACGCCAGATTGTCGATGCGGATGAAAAGGGGCGCCGCGTCTATTTCCTGGCCAACGGCCGCGAAAAAGACGAAGACCCCTACCAGACGCATCTTTATGTGGTTGGCTTCGACGGCAAGGGCCTCGCACTGCTGGCGCCGGAAAATGCCAGCCACACGGTGAGCTTTTCTCCGGATCGCACCTATTTTGTCGACAATTTTTCCCGGCCGGATCTGCCTGCGGTTGCTGTGCTGAAGCGGACCAAGGACGGCTCCGAGGTTCGCGTTCTCGAGCAGACGGACACAAGCGAGTTGGTGAAAGCCGGCTGGAAAGCCCCCGAGCCGTTTCGCGGCAAAGCCAAGGACGGAACCACCGATTTGTACGCGCTGATCTGGAAGCCCTCGAATTTCGACGCCGCGAAGAAGTATCCCATCGTCGAGATGGTTTATACCGGCCCGCAGGGATTTTTTGTGCCGAAAACCTTTGGCGCAGCACTGCGCAACGGACAGCAACAAATCGCTGAGCTGGGTTTCGTTGGTGTAATGGTCGACGGGCGCGGCACGACCGGCCGCTCGCGCGCTTTCCATGAATTTTCTTATCGCAACCTAGGCGGCGCATTTGAAGATCACGTCGAAATGATCAAGCAGATGGCGGCAAAGTTCCCCTACCTGGATCGCGACCGCGTCGGCATTTATGGCACGTCAGCGGGCGGATACGGCGCCGCCCATGCCATCCTGTCGTTTCCCGATTTCTACAAGGTGTGCGTCGCGATTTCCGGCGACCATGACGCGCGGCTCGACAAAGCCTGGTGGAACGAACTCTATCAGGGCTATCCCGTCGGTCCGGACTACGCCGAACAATCGAACGTAACCATGGCCAGCCGCTTGAAGGGGCACCTGCTCGTCGAGCACGGCGACATCGATGACAACGTTCACGTCGTCGAGACCATGCGCTTGACCGATGCGCTTATTCGAGCCAACAAGAATTTCGACCAGCTCATCGTTCCCAACATGTACCATGGCGAAGGCGGTAATCCGTATTTGATCCGGCGACGGTGGGATTATTTCGTCGAGTATCTGCTGGGCGTAAATCCGCCGCCGGACTTTGCCATTCACGAAGAGCGGGAAAATGTGCCGCCGCGGGCCCGATAAAAAGCAGGAACAGTGTCGTTCCATCGCCAGGCATTGGGAGGGAGGCGCGTCTTTGAACTCAAGAAGAATTCTTGCGGTGCGAGTGAGCCGCTTGCGCATAAACTCGCGTTTGCTCGACCGAAAAATACTGCACATAACGTTTTTGGCCGGCGGGCTCGGCGCAATTGCCGGAAACAGTTTCGCTCAGCTCCCTCCCAAAGCTCCTAACTCCAGCGTCATCACCCTGACTCCGCAGCCCGGATATTTTACCGAGCCCGGCATCGCCATCAATCCCAATAATCCACAGCAAGTCGTCGCCGTGTATCAGGACAATGCTCACGCCGCGTATTCCTTCGACGCAGGTCGTACCTGGCAGATCGCCACGGGCGTCGAGTCCACCAGCTACCGTGTTTCCGGAGACGTATCTACGACCTTCGACAATCAAGGTCACGCTTTCGTCTGTTACATCGCGTTCGACAAGCTCGGAACATTCAACTACTGGGGCCACAATTCCTCGCGAAATGGGATTTACATTCGCCGTTCGCTCGACGGCGGCAAGACCTGGGAAGCCAAAGACATTCTAGCCACCGGGCAGCCCGACAAAACGCCTGACCAAAAAGACGTGCCTTGGGAGGATAAGCCGTACATCGTTGCCGATAACAGCCATGGCCCCTATGCCGGCAACCTCTATATTGGCTGGACGCGCTGGACCATTGCCGATTCGCAAATTCAATTCGTGCGCTCTACCGACGATGGCAAAACCTGGTCGAACCCCATGGAAATCGACGACGTGCGCGGTCTTCCGCGCGACGACAACGGCGCCGTCGAGGGTTTCGCCGGCGCGGTCGGCCCGGACAGCACGCTTTACGTCGTCTGGGCAGACGGCAATCATCTGGTCTTCACTTCGTCCTCCGACGGCGGGCACACGTTCGCGCCAACGCGCAACATCATGAATACGGCACCGACCATGTTCAGCATCGATGCTGTGGCTCGCGCCAATGGCTTCCCGCAGATTGCCATCGACCCGCGCGGCGGCGAGAAGGGCGGACGCTTGTACGTAGCCTGGGCCGACTACCGCCATGGCGAAATCGATGTGTTTTGTTCTTCGTCGAAGGATTACGGAGCTAGTTGGTCACCGGCCACTCGCGTGAACGGCGATCCCGTGCATAACGGCGCCGACCATTTCTTCCAATGGATGGCGGTGGATCCATCCGATGGTTTCATTTACGTCGCGTTTTATGACCGGCGCGGCGATCCGAGGAATCGTGCACAAGCCGTGGTTCTTGCCCGTTCCACCGACAGCGGCCAATCCTTTCAAAACTATTCTTGGACCGAACAACCGTTCAATGCCAAGGGCGCCTTTATCGGCGATTACAACGGGCTAGCGGCGATGAACGGCCGCGTCTATGGAATCTGGACGGAAAAGCCGGAAGATATAACCACGCGAAATACTGTGATTCGCGTCGGCTTAGCCGACTTCGCAGCATCCTCGGCTGCGTCGTCGGCAAATTCTTCCGTCTCGCCGAAGGCGAATCTGAAATAATACCGAGTGTTGAAAAACTCTCTTCCATTGTTGAACGAGTTTCGCGCGCGCTTTGGCACTTCTGCCAGCCTCTATCGTGCGCCGGGACGTGTGAATCTCATCGGTGAGCATACCGATTACAACGATGGTTTTGTCCTGCCCGCGGCCATCGAATTCTACTGCTCGGTCGCCGCCGCTCCGCGCACCGATAGAAAGCTTGTCATCCGTTCCGAAAATTTCAACGAGACCGTCGAAGGAAATCTCGATGCTCTTTCTGGCATCGGCAAAAATCATTGGTCGAGCTATCCCCTCGGGGTGGCTTGGGCAATCGAAGCTTCGGGGAAAAAGCTGAAAGGAGCGAATTTTCTGATCCGCGGCGATATTCCGCTCGGCGCAGGGTTAAGCTCATCAGCGGCTATCGAAGTTGCGACCGGCTTTGCCCTTCTCGAGCAGAGTGGACTCCCGATCGACCTTAAGGATCTCGCGCAAGTGTGTCAGAAGGCGGAGAACGAATTTGTCGGCGCGCGTGTCGGCATCATGGATCAGTTTGTCTCGTGCCACGGTCGCGCTTCGCATGCGCTAGTGCTGGACTGTCGTTCGCTCGAATACCATTTGGTAAAGCTACCGCCGGGAGTCCGACTGGTGATCTGCAACTCCATGGTGAAGCACGAAATCGGCGCGAGCCAATACAATGTGCGCCGCGCCGAGTGCGAGCAGGGGGTTCGAATACTTCGCGACGTCCTGCCGGGGATTCGCGCGCTTCGCGATGTCAAACTCGCTCAATTAGAAGAGCACCGCGGGCTTCTGAGCCCAAAGGTATATTCGCGTTGTCATCATGTCGTCACGGAAAATGGTCGCGTCCAGAGCGCCGTGCACGCTTTTGAATCCGGCGATCTCCGCGGGTTCGGGCGGTTGATGAGCGACTCGCATCGCAGCCTTCGCGACGATTACGAAGTGAGCTCCGAGGAGCTCGACCTGCTGGTGGAGATTGCTGTCGCCCAGCCTGGCGTGATCGGGGCACGCATGACCGGAGGCGGATTTGGTGGCTGCACCATCAATCTCGTCGAGTCTTCGGCGGTGGCCGCGTTCCAGCAGCATGTAGCCGGGAGCTATTTCGCGAGAACGGGACGGAAGCCGGAAATTTATGTCTCGCCGGCCGCTGACGGCGTGCAGCGGTTGGAAGTCGGCTTGGGCAACACCCGCGACTGAAGAGGTCGTCGGCAAGGCTGGAATCAGGGTCGCTTCGAGCGCGCTGGGGGATTTGCTTTCTCCTTCGCGGGTGAGCGCGGAAGACTCCTAATATTCATAGGTTTCGTTCATAAACATGAATTTTGAAGAGCTCCTTTCCACTCCCCACAAACGCTTCAATCCGCTGCTGCGGGAATGGGTGCTCGTCTCTCCGCAGCGCACCGCGCGCCCGTGGCAGGGTAAAGTGGAAAAACTGCCGCCGGCTTCTTCCATCGCATACGATCCCAGCTGCTATCTGTGCCCTGGAAACAAGCGCGCAGGCGGCAAACAGACGCCGCAATACACGGAAACGTTCGCCTTCGACAACGACTTCCCGGCGCTGCTCCCGGATAGCAAGTCGCTCGATTATGAAGAACGCGGTTTGCTCCTGGCGCGAACCGATCGTGGCATCTGCCGCGTCTTGTGTTTTTCTCCGCGACACGACCTTACCATTCCTCGCATGAACGCCCGCGAGTTACACGGTGTCATTGACGCCTGGACCGAACAATTTTCCGTTCTCGGAGAAATCCCGTGGGTTCGCCACGTCCAGATTTTCGAAAATCGCGGCGAACTGATGGGCGCAAGCAATCCGCACCCGCATTGTCAGATTTGGGCGAACGCAACTCTCCCGAACCTTCCGGCCCGCGAAGATGAATCTCTTCGCGCCTACAACGCGGAAAAACATTCCTGTCTTCTATGCGATTATTTGCAATTGGAATTGCAGCGAGACGAGCGCATCGTTTGCCAGAACGACGCGTTCATCGTGCTGGTGCCCTTTTGGGCCGTTTGGCCGTTCGAAACGCTCGTCTTGAGCAAACGTCACGTTGCTTCGCTGGACCAGCTGAACCAAGACGAGCGCGGGCTCCTGGGAGCCATTCTTCGCCAAATTACCACGCGTTACGATAATCTTTTTGAAACCGCGTTCCCTTATTCTATGGGTTTCCATCAACGCCCGACGGACGGCCGGACCCATGAAGCCTGGCATCTGCACGCACACTATTTCCCGCCGCTGCTCCGTTCCGCCACCGTTCGAAAGTTCATGGTCGGCTATGAACTTCTCTCCTCGCCGCAGCGGGACCTCACTCCCGAAGCGGCCGCCGCGCGCCTGCGGGAAGCAAGCGAAAATCATTACCTGGATCGAGCCGAAAGCGGGAGCAAGTCTTAGGAAGCGATTCAAGTCTGGCTGCTCTTTGTTATTCGGGCGAATCGTGCTTTTTTTTGGTAACCGGATCTTCTTGCGGAGCGGGGCGCTCTCTTTGGCGGAGGGCTCCAAACGATTTCATTTGCCAATGGTTCCCATCAGAAACTTCCCTCGTCGTTAGGGCATTTCCCGCTGGCGCTGCTCGCGATTCTGTTTAACAATGCCATGTCATGAGCGGATTCACAGGCTTGCGAGTGCTGGCGCTGGAAAGCCGCCGCGCAGCCGAACTCGCCAAACTCATCTCTACCTACGGCGGTGAACCGGTCGTCGCTCCCGCCATGAGGGAGGTCCCGCTCGATTCGAACACCGAGGCTTTGTCCTTTGCTGAAGCTCTCTTGGCCGGTCAATTTGACATGGTCATTTTTCTGACCGGTGTTGGCGCGCGTGCCGTTCTAAGCGTTGCCGAGACCAAGCATCCTCGCGAGGCCTTGATCGCTGCCTTGCGCCGGGTGAAGGTTGTTCCTCGAGGCCCCAAACCCGTTGCCGTTTTGCGCGAACTAGGAATAAGTCCTGCTCTTATGGTTCCTGAACCGAATACCTGGCGTGAACTTCTGAAGGCGCTCGACGAAGCCCAAAAGTCGCTACCGGAATTTCATCTGAAAGGCGCGCGCATTGCTCTCCAGGAGTACGGGGTTTCGAATCCTGAATTAATCGGCGGTCTCACCGGCCGCGGCGCCATGGTGACGCGGGTACCCGTTTATCAGTGGGTCCTGCCGGAAGACGTCGCCCCCCTTCAATCTGCCGTCAGGGAACTTACGGCCGGGAAAATCGACGCGGTGCTCTTCACCACCGCAGTTCAAGTCGCGCATCTGTTCCAAGTCGCTGCGGAGATGAACTTGGAAAAGCCTATGTTGCAGGGATTACGTCGCGCCATCGTTGCTTCCATCGGCCCGACTACATCAGAAGAATTGCATCGAAAAGGAATTCCGGCCGATCTCGAGCCGTCTCATCCTAAGATGGGTTTTCTCGTGAAGGAGACCGCCGACCGGGCCGCCGCGCTGCTTGCCAGGAAGCGGCAGGGAAGTGCCTTCGCGTGACATCGAATTTCCGTTGCAGACGACGGAAGCCGCGCCCACGGCTCAGTCGAAAAATAAACGCAGGAATCGGCGGCGGCTCTGCCTCACAACTCAAAAGTCATACCTAAAAAGTTCCTCACCCGAGGATTTCTTCTTCCTTCCGCGCCTCGCCCAAATCCAAAATCACCTCGCTCGGTTTGGGCGTTTCCCATCCGAAATCGTCTTTCTCTTTTTCGACCGGTGGCAGCGGCTTCGCCACTTCGCCAATGATGAGCACCGAAGGCGCCGGCAGGCCCTCCTCGAGCGCCAGTTCTTCGAGCGTGGTCCGATGGATTTGCTGTTCCGCGAGAGTGGCATTCGCCACGATCACACACGGCGTCGTTCGATCCAGTCCGCCCTCCAGCAATTTCGTGGCGATCGCTCCGTAATTTTTCCCGGGCATGTACACCGCGTAGGTGGCATCTTTCAGCGTTACGTCATCCCATTCCGGCGATACGTTTCCCGCGGTGTGGTGGCTCAAAAAAACAAGTTTGGAAGCACACCGCCGATCCGTTAAAGGAATCTTCGCGGCCGCCGCCGCACCCATCGCCGAGGTTACGCCAGGAATCACTTCGAAATCGACTCCCGCACGCGCGAGCGCTTCCATCTCTTCTCCCACGCGCCCGAAAAGCAGCGGATCTCCACCCTTGAGTCGCACTACACGCTTTCCTTCGCGCGCCCCGGCGATCAACAGCGCATGAATCTGGTCCTGGGAAATTCCTGCTTGCCCGCAGCGCTTGCCGACGTTGCGCACTTGCGTCCATGCGGGGATCAAATCCAAGATCTCCTGGGGCACCAGGTGGTCGTGCAGCACCACCTCGGCCGTCTTCAGAATCTCGGCCGCCTGGACCGTCAGTAGTTCCGGGTTTCCAGGGCCCGCTCCGATCAAATAAACTTTGCCTTTCTGGATTGGCGTTTTCATGACCTGGCCCCCGCCGCCCCGTAACTGCCATTCCGGCGGCACTCCCCCGGCGTAGGTTGCATGGCTGTCCTCGCCGAAGGTTCTCGCTTTGAGCCTACCACCTCGTTGGACGATTTATTCCTGCGAACATTTCATCTGATGCATCGAAAATTTCGATATAAGTTAAGTTGTAAGACGATGGACCTGGACTAAGCCCTGTGGAACAAAACGGAAGAACTGGCAACCAAAAACTAAGCCGGCATGCATCATCAGGCCGCGGGGCCATGCCCGAAACGACCAAAACTGGAATTGGATTCGCTGCCTCGCATAAAAGTCTATTACGCAGGGCCTACTGAGAGGATAGACGAGGATGGCGCGGCCATCAGTCAGCGCTTTAACGGAATGCCGGACTCTCCTCTGGTACTATCGGTACTATCGCGAGCAAGCCTGCCCTGACGACTTGCGTCACGTCGTCAACGGTCACCTCGAGCCTCCGCCCTCAGTCACCTCAAATTCTTGCGGGTCGAAGTGATCATGAAGGGAGGCGCACCATAGAAATGCTGGTGCGAAAGTCATGTTTGGCAAGCGAAGTAGCGTAGCGATCAGCACGGCAGGCGCTCAAGGACATCGAGTTTGCAACTCTCGACGAAGGCATAAAGGGCACGGAGGTTGGCTGGGGCACGACGGAATCGTGCGATCCCGTTGGGGACGCGGACTACTTTTTTGTGCCCTTGGGTTTCTGCTTGCGGAGGAAAGACTTAAAGGCGTCAGCGCTGGCTAGATCGTGGAGCAAGCGCTTGCGCTCTTCGGGGTCAATGGCGGCGGCGAAGAGTTTTTCTCGCTCCTCACCGAGTTGCCGGAGCCAAGCTTCATATTCAGGGCCGAATTGTTCTTCGAGCTCTCTGCGAAGGCGTTGGGCGAGCGCCGGGCTCTGGCCAGAAGTGGAGACGGCGATTTGCAGCGCGCCGCGCCGTGCCACGGCGGGATAGTAGAAGTCGCAAAGCTCGGGAACGTCCACGACATTGCAGAGTACACCGCGCCGCCGGGCTTCGGCGTGAATTTGCTCGTGCAATTCAGGCGAGAAAGTGGCGGCGATGACGAGGAACATTCCATCGAGATCGCTGGGCTCACAGGGACGCGCGAGCCATTCGATTTGGCCCGTGGCGGCCCATGACTGTACTTGTGGCGTTGCTTCCGGAGCAACGACGCGCACCTTGGCGGCGGCCTCGAGCAGCCCGGCGATTTTGGACTCGGCCACGTCACCTGCGCCGACGACGAGGCAGCGCTGACCCTCGAGCTTCAGGAACATGGGGAAGAGGCTTGGGGCAGGCGCCTTTTGGGGGGCAGATGTCACAGATTTATTCTAGCGGAAAATGGAAATTCGAAAATCGAAAATGAAAATTCGAAAAGGGTGGAATAGCAAGAAACCGGACCGGTACCTGGAATGTTGAAGCTCGGATCCATACTTGGCCGCCTGGCTAATTCGACTCGCGAGTTCCCCATTTCGATATCAGGAGAGCTGGTTAGAGCCGGTCCGGGGTGAGGAGAGCAGTCATTTGGAGGACGCGGTGGTAATAGTCGCGCTCGGCGAGTTGCGCTGCCGCGGGCTCGTCGAGAACGAACGTCACATCAGGATGGAGCTGCAGGGCCGACGCGGAGACGGCGCAGGTGATGGGGCCTTCGATGGATTTGGCGATGGCGGCGGCCTTGGACGCGCCGGTGGCCAGCAAAAGGATTTTGCGCGCTTCGAGGATCGTGCCGATGCCCATGGTGATGGCGCAGCGCGGGCCTTCTTCGCCGGGACCGAAAAACTTGGAGTTGTCGTCGAGCGTCTCGCGGCTCAAGACTTTGAGGCGCATGCGCGAGGCCAGGCTGGAGGTAGGTTCGTTGAAGCCGATGTGTCCGTTGCGGCCAATGCCGAGAAGCTGGAGGTCGATGCCGCCCGCGGCGCGAATCGCCTGCTCGTAGGACGCACAATAAGCATCGTAATCGCCGCGGATGCTGCCGTCCGGGATGTGGATGTTGCGCTCGAGTACGTTGACGTGGCGAAAGAAGTGCTCGTGCATGAAATGGTGATAGCTCTGGGGATGGGAAGCAGGCAGGCCGAGGTATTCGTCGAGGTTGAAAGTGACGACGCCGGAGAAATCGAGCGGACCGGATTGATGGAGGCGCACGAGATGCCGGTAAAGGCCGAGCATGGTATTTCCCGTGGCGAGGCCGAGAGTGAGTGAAGGTTTTTTCTTGATGGCGCCGGCGATAAGCTGGGCGGCGTGCTCGTTCGCTTCTTCATTGTCGCGCTTCAGGATCACCAGCATGCGGAAGCCTCTCGAGACTCACGAAACGTTTCGACCCGGGGAGCTTTTTTCCACAAAGAACAGTTGCGGCACGCCTTCGTCGGCTAGCGGAACCGGCGAATCACCAGATTATGCCGGTCGGAGCGGTAGAAACCGAGCACGTACATGATGGCTTTACCCTTCGCAGAATAAATGACCTGGCGAATGCGCAGCAGCGGTTCGCGCCGCGGTATGGCGAGAAGGTCAGCGATGCGCGGATCGGCAGCGGTAGCGTCGACTTCTTCGTCGGCGTAACCCAGTTCGACTTTGTAATCGCGCTCGAGAATGCCGAACAGCGATTCGCGTGCGACGGGAGCGTCAAGCAAGCCGGGAAACTCGGCGGCGCTGAGATAGCAGATTTCGAGCGCGAACGGCTCGCCGGACGCGTGGCGAAGCCTTTCGAGCTTGATGATGCCGCTATTAGGCCGAAGCGAAAGGCGCGCCGCGGCTTCGTTTTCATTATCCACGATCTTGGCGAAGAGCACTTTGGCGCCGGCACTAAGGGTGCGCGCGGCCATTTGCTCGGTGTAGCTCATGAGCTTGTTGAAATGAATCTTTGGCGGAGCGACGAACGTGCCGATGCCGCGGCGGCGTTCGACAAAGCCTTCGCGTTCGAGGGAAGCGAGGGCGTGGCGCGCGGTCATGAGGCTGACGTGATGCGTCTTGGCGAGCTCGCGCTCGGAGGGGACGGGGTCGCCGGCCTGAAGCTGGCCGGAATCGATGCGTTTGCGAATGACGCTCTGAATGCGCTGATACGCAGGCAGCGCGTTTGGAGGGCGAGAGGGGAAGCCCTCGACGGCAGCCAGCGTTTTCTTGTTCGAAGCCATCAGTTGCACCTTGCCAAGCATTCTAGGCAGAGAGATGTTTCAGCCGAAAGAAACCACGAAGAATTCGGGGTTTCGAGCGTCCTGTGAACCAGATCAGTGCTATAGTGCGAGCCGGGCACCGCTATAGGGCAGCCTAGTACCAGCGCTAAAGCTGGGCTCCCCCGAACCACCAGAATTCTTTATAAACATCATTTTTCCTCTTGACAACAAAAAAATAGTGCTATATAGCTACCCGCCAACAGGACCTATAGCAGGTCCGGGTGCCAGTTACCGGTCGAGGAAATGAATGTGGGGAGAGGCGGGTTGGACAGCCGACGGCCTCGAACTGGAGGAAGCAATATGAGAAAGACGCTTTATTGTGCGTGGGGAATGGCGATTTGTGGGCTGGCGGCGCTGTTGGTCGGCGCGAATGTCGCCCGGGGCCAGGAAGTGACCGCGACGATCACCGGCACGGTGACGGACTCGACCGGTGCGGCGGTTGTGGGAGCAACGGTGACCGCGAAGTCGGTCGAACGCGGAATCACGTACACAGCAACCAGCAATGAGTCCGGTATCTATCGAATCTCCCAATTGCCGGTGGGAAACTATGACTTGAAGTTCGAAAAGCAGGGGTTCCAGACCACCCTGCGTCCCGCGTTTACCCTCGTACTGAACCAGATCGCCCGTATCGATGTCGAAATGAAGGTCGGCCAAATCAATCAAACGATTGAGGTAACCGGCGCCGCTCCGGTTCTTAAGACAGAAGCGACCCAGGTGGATACCATCGTCAACGCGGCCACGAACGACGCGCTTCCATTGGCCACGCGCAATTACGTGGAGTTGGCTTTGCTGGCGCCGGGCGCTGTCCACCCCGACCCCAGCAGCTTCAACAACGGCGACAACACTGCGAGCGGCGGCCGGCCGTACATCAACGGAAATCGCGAGCAGTCGAACAACTTCCTGCTCGACGGCATGGACAATAACCAGGTGTCGGACAACCTTCTCGGATACACGCCGGCACCTGACGCCATCGAAGAATTCAACCTGATCACGAATAACGCATCACCGGAGTTCGGGAACTTCGAAGGCGGCATTGTCAGCGTGAGCATCAAGTCGGGGACAAATAACTACCACGGCGATGCATGGGAATTCTTCCGCAATGATGTGCTGAACGCGAACAGTTGGTCCAATAAGTTTAGCGGCACTCCTCGCGACAAGCTTCGGTGGAACATGTTCGGAGGCACGTTGGGCGGACCCGTCCTCAAGAACAAACTCTTCTTCTTCGTGGATTACCAGGGACAGCGTTTTGACCATCCCAGCTCAACCGGTTCCTTTACCGCCTTTACAACCGCTGAGAAAAGTGGCGACTTCGGTGCACTTTGTTCGGCGGGATTCAACGCGACGGGCGTTTGTACATCAAATAGCGGAAAGAACATCCAGTTGTACAATCCATGCGCCTCTTTCTCGGCTCCGTGTACGCCTTCTTCGCCGTTCGCGCCTGTTCGGCAGCCGTTCCCGTTCAATAAAATACCAACCCAGATGATCAGCCCTGTGGCGCTGGCACTATTTGCCTCGTCGCTCTACCCCACGACCATCAACAATAACTTGCAGCAGAACGCGCTGAATACGAGCACGTCGGCATTCGATGCTAACCAAGGCGACATCAAAGTCGATTACCAAATCTCCAACAAGGACCGCCTCAGCGGCCGGTTCACGCGAGCTTATCAGAACAATCCAAGCACGAACTCCCAGCCGCTTTTCGGGAACGGCTCGTCAACAGCGCCCATCTGGAATACAGTTGGGGATTGGACTCACACCATCGGCACGAACCTACTGAACGATGCGCGCTTCGGCTGGAGCCATGTCACGCTAAATACGGCGTCGAGCTTTGTTTCGAGCGTCGGCGCATTTGGCAACCAGATTGGCATCGGAAACGGCAACCCTGCGGGCATAGATGGCCTGCTCAGTCTCGGTTTGGGCAATAGTGTGATAGGTGGTATCGGGAACAGCCTGAACAGGCAGAGCTTTGACGATCACGTCTGGCAGGTGGACGATTCCGTCATCTACACGCGCGGCCGGCATTCGATCAAGTTCGGCTTCCAATTCTGGAAGGAGCCCATCAAGACCTTTTACTCAGGAAATAACGGCGAACTGGGGTTTATCAACTTCAGTGGCACCTTCACCGCCAGCGCGTTCCAAAGCGCCGCGACTAACACTGGCGACGGCGGCGCGGATTTCCTCCTCGGGCTCCCCAACGAGTTCGGTCGAGGCCTTAGTTCTGGGAAGACCTGGGAACAAACCAGCGACATTTATGGCGCGTACGTCCAGGACACCTGGAGATTTAATGATCGTCTAACCTTCACTATTGGGTTGCGCTATGAGGCGCATACGCCGTGGATAGAAACCAACAACCAGCAGGCGAATTACGATCTCAGAACGCAACAGATTGTTTTCGCGGGTCAGAATGGTGCCAGCCGTGCGCTCTACAAGGGAGTCTACGGGGGCAAGGACTTCCAGCCCCGACTGGGTTTTGCATGGACACCAGCAATGCTGGGCGGACATACGGTGGTGCGAGGCGCATTCACCATTTCTTCGTATCTAGAGGGAACCGGCACGAACCTGCGCCTGCCGATCAATCCACCATTCAATCCTAAGGAACTCGACGTGCCATACAACACCGTTCCGTTGCCAGCTACCTCGACTTCGGATGGTATTGTCGGCTCAGCGACTTCGCCCTCATGCGACCCACCGGCGTATGCTTGTTATGCCGGTGCGTTGCTGCGCGTCTGGGATCCGAATGTGCAGCCGGCCATCTCCGATCAGTGGAACCTAACGGTGCAACGGCAGTTCTGGAGCAACACAACGTTCCAGATTGGCTACGTGGGCCAGCGGGGAACGCACTTGATGGTGCCGTTTTCTTACTCTCAGCGGCAACTGCTTACCCCGAGCGCGTCTTGCCCAGCTCCTTGTACCGCTCCAAGTCCATTCTTCTCGAACAACCCTGCACTCCTTAGCACCATATCCGAATTTACTTCGGGCACCCAGTCGAACGGCAATATGTACTACCACGCTTTGCAAGCCGTGCTGCAGAAGGAGATGAGCAACGGATTGCAGTATCACGTGGCATACACATATTCAAAATGCATGACCAACAACAGCGGTTACTACGGATCTTGGGGCGGGCAGGCCACAACCGTTTCGCCCTACTGGCAGAACATCTACAACCCAAGGGCCGAATGGGCGCCGTGCTTTTACGATGCGACTCAAATCCTGACAGCCTATGCGGTGTATGAGCTGCCGATCGGGCACGGTAAGGCTGTGGGGAATAACCTGAACAAGGTAGCGAATGCCGTTGTGGGGGGCTGGGCGGTTAGCCCGATTCTTTCCTTGCATACGGGTTTCCCGATGAGCCCGTACGGCACCGGCGATCAGTCCAAAACCAATTCTCGCAGTTCACGTCCCAATTGCGATTCCATCGCAAAAGTGCAGGGTAGAGTTCCGGGTTCTGGATTTAACGGCTTCCAATACTTCACCAACAACGGCAACTTCAGCAACCCCGCTGTCGGTACCTTTGGCACCTGTCCTGCTCAGCTTGGGTGGTTGCGCGGTCCTGGATACGACGACATTGATCTAAGCTTGCAAAAGAACGTTCAGATCACGGAAAGATACAAGGTGCAGTTCCGCACCGATTTCGTGAATACCTTCAACCACGTCAACCTCAACGCTCCAGACATGGGCCTTGGAAGTACCATGGGGCAAATCACAAGTGCGCAGGCCCCGCGTAACATCCAGTTTGCGCTGAAGTTTTACTACTAACCTTTAGTGCAGTAGGATGGGGCAGGCGAACAAAACGCCTGCCCCATTTTCATTTATGCGCTCTAACCTCATCTCCATCTTCGTCTTTGCGCTCGCTTTGATAATGATTCCGCCGAGTATCTGGGCGCAGGCGGGCGCGGCGACTGGTTCAGCCAGCGATCCCCCGTCCGTCCAGAGTGCGTCTGCTCAACGAACCTCTTCAGAAAAGGCCTTGCGGATGGCGGAGAGCGGGCGCTGCAAGGAAGCCCTGCCGCTTCTCAAAATCGCTGCGCAACAAAGATCCGATAAAGAGGCGCAACGCAGAGCTGGTATTCTCGGAGTGCGTTGCGGGCTGAGCCTCGATCAGCGAAGCGCAGTCGGGGATTTTCTTGCCATCCTGAACCGCGAATTTCGCAACGATCCGGAGGTTCTCTACGTTTCGGTTCATGCCTATTCGGACCTCTCGACGCGTGCCGCAATGGACCTTGCCCAGTCGGCGCCGTCCTCGTATCAGGCTCGGGAATTGAATGCCGAGTCACTCGAAATGCAAGGCAAGTGGGACGACGCGACCAAAGAGTATCAGGAGATGTTGAAACAATTTCCGAATGCGCCGGGAGTCCACTTCCGCATGGCGCGTCTCTATCTTTCCAAACCTGACCCTGAGGCGGGCGCGAGCGAGAAGGCACGAAAAGAATTGCAAATGGAACTGGAACTCGACCCTAAAAACGCAGGCGCCGAATATTTGCTTGGCGAATTGGCGCTGGAGGCGACCCAGTGGGACGAAGCCATTAACCATTTATCGCGCGCGACGAAGCTCGATCCTACATTTGCCGACGCGTTCCTCGGGCTGGGCATGTCGTGTCTTTCGGCGCAGAAAATCGCCGAAGCGATACCTCCGCTGGAAACTTACGTGAAGATGCAGCCGGCGAATCCCGCGGGGCATTATCATCTGGCGGTAGCGTACAGTCGCGCCGGGCGAACCGAGGACGCAAAGCGAGAGGCCGCGCTTCAGAAGGCGGCGGCTGAGAAAATCGACCGCGAAAAGCAGAAGACTGCCGATGCAGCGCAGAAGCCGGGACCGCCCAAATAGGCCAGACTGTTCCTTGGAGAGTGTTGAAAAGACTCAAAGATTTGTCATTCCGAGCGAATCGCGCCTTTCGCGCTCCGGACGGTCTTACGGAGCGAGGAATCTGCTTTGGCCAAAACCAAAGAAACAGCAGATTCCTCGGGCGCCCTTTCTTTTTTCTCTTTTGCTTGTCGCTGCTTTCAATTACGGTTCTGGTTTGCACCGCTCGCGTTCATACACAAAGCGCGCGGCCTTCCGCGATACAGTTTACGAATGTCACTGCAGCGGCGGGCATCAAGTTTGCGCATTTCCGCGGCAACGATGGAATTCCCATCAATCGTGAAATCTTCGGTCCCGGCGTTTGCGTCGCGGATTTCGAAGGAGACAGCTTTCAAGACATTTATTTTGTGAACGGCCGCGATCTTTACAGCCGCGGCATTTCGGCGCGCAACGCGCTCTACCGGAATAATGGCGATGGCACGTTTACCGACGTTACGGAAACCGCCGGCGTTCCCGGCACGGGCTACGGTCTCGGGTGTGTGTGGGGCGACTACGACAACGACGGCTTTCCCGATCTTTATGTGACACAGTACGGCCGCAACGTTCTGTACCACAACAACGGAAACGGCACGTTCACGGATGCCACGGAAAAAGCCGGCGTGGCGGGCCTGGAGTTCGGGACGCTCTTTCATTCCGGCGCAACATTTTTTGATTACGACCGAGACGGCCGCCTGGATCTTTACGTTGGCGGGTACGTCCTTTTGGAACCCAACGGTCCTCGCTATTGCAACATCAGCGGCGCGCGCACGAGTTGTCCTCCCAGCGTGTACAAGGGCACGGCTGACGTCCTCTATCACAATAATGGCGACGGGACTTTCAGCAATGTGACGAAGACTGCCAAGATCTACGAGCCCCAAGGCAAGAATCTCGCCGTGGGCGCCGCGGACTACGACAACGACGGCTGGCCCGATCTGTTTGTGGCCAACGACGGACTGAATGCCTACCTCTACCACAACCAGCGCAACGGCACGTTCGATGAAGTGGGTGTCATCACCGGGATGGCCCTCACCGCGCGCGGCAACGTGATGGCGGCAATGTGCATTTCGCTGGGCGACTATGATAATGACGGCTGGCTCGATCTTTTCATCACGGATTTTCAGAGGAATTCCGATCACCTCTGGCACAACAACGGCAGAGGCTCGTTTGACGAGGTCAGCGATCAGGCGGGCATCACCGTGCCGACGCGCGATGTGCTCAGCTTCGGCGGCGGGTTCTTCGATTACGACAACGACGGCTGGCTGGATTTGTTTATCGCCAACGGGCATGTGTATCCGGAAGTGGAGCAGGTCTTGCCGGACGTGCACTTCAAACAGATCAACTCGCTCTTCCACAACGAAGGCAACGGCAAGTTCGTGGAGACGACCAAGCTTGCGGGCAGCGGCTTCCAGACGCCATACGTGGGGCGAGGCGTGGCATTTGCGGACTTCGACAATGACGGATTTATGGATGTGGTCGTGGCGAACAACGGAGACCTGCCGCTCCTACTGCACAACAGTGGGGGCAACGGCAACCACTTTCTCAACATCAAGCTCGTGGGGCATAAGAGCAACCGGGACGCGATGGGGGCGCGCATCCGCGTATTCGCGGGAGGCCTCTCGCAGATTCACGAAGTCGCCGGTGGAGGCAGTTATCTTTCTCAAAGCGACCTGCGTGCACACTTCGGCTTAGGCAAAGCGACTCGAGTCGAGTCCATCGAAGTGAGCTGGCCGAGCGGACAGAAACAGACCTTTCGCGATCTCGACGTCGATAAGTTTTATACGATCGAAGAAGGGCGCGATCAAATCGGCTCACAGCAATTTCGACGGCGAGCGCAAACCATGAAGAGAGAATCGCAACCTTGAATTGGCGCCAGCACCCGCGGCTTCCCAATGGCTTCTCACTCTCACGCAGAGGGTTCCTCGAAGCGTTGGCCGGGGCCGCTGCTGTCCGCGGGATTCCGCACGTTGCTTATCCTACCAGCGATCAGGGTCCTTTCTTCTCCGAACTACCGCCCTCGGAAAGCGGAATTACTTGGAGACACGTGAACGGGCGCTCCCCAGACATGTATCTGCCGGAGACAACGGGCGCGGGCTGCGGGTTTCTCGATTACGACGGCGATGGCTGGATGGACATTTACCTGGTGAATAGCGGAGCTTGTGACTTCTACACGCCGCCATCGCCGCTGCGAAACGCGCTTTACCATAATAATCGGGATGGCACATTTACAGATGTAACGGAGAAAGCTGGGGTCGTCGGAGGCGGGTATGGGCAAGGAGTTGCCGTCGGTGACTATGATGGAGATGGCCTTCCCGACATCTACTTGACGCAGTATGGCCGCAGCATCCTTTACCACAACAACGGAGACGGCACGTTCAGTGACGTGACGGAAAAGGCCGGGGTCGCAGCGCCCGGCTGGGCGTCTAGCGCTGTGTGGTTCGACTATGACAACGACGGACGGCTCGATTTGTTCGTTTGCCGGTTTGTCGACTTCAGCAAAGGGAAAAACAAATGGTGCGGCAACCGCGACACCAACGAGCGCTGGTACTGTATTCCCCGGGTGTATGAACCTATGCCGTGCTGGTTGTTCCATAACAATGGGAATGGGACGTTCACAGATGTCAGCAAGGAGACAGGCATCGCAGAAGCGATGGCGAAGGCGTGGGGCGTAGTGGCCTGCGACATCAATAACGACGGCTGGATGGATCTGTTTGTGGCCAATGACACAGAGCCAAATTTCCTCTTCCTCAATCGAAAAGGGAAATTCGAAGAGAACGGTATGTTGGCAGGGGTGGGCTACAGCTCCTACGGCCGTGCACGTTCGGGTATGGGTGTGGACGCTGCTGACTACGATCAAGATGGATGGGCCGACTTGTTCGTCTCCAACGTAGACCAGGAAATGTTTTCGCTGTATCACAACAACAAGAACGAGACATTTAGTGACTTTGCCACACCGACCGGGATTGGGCCGGCCACCAAGCTGATGAGCGGATGGGGCGTGAAGTTCTTTGACTATGACAATGACGGCGACCTTGATCTCTTGCTTTGCAACGGCCACCCTGACGACAAGATTGACGGCCGCGTGGACGGCGTGAAATACCTCGAGCCGATGTTGCTCTATCGCAATACGGGAAACGGGATGAAAAATGTCAGCGCGCAGGGCGGCGCCATTTTCTCGCGGCCGCTGGCGGGCCGCGGGATGGCGATCGGAGATTTCGATAATGATGGCGCAGTGGACGTGCTCATAGCCGTCAACAATGGCACTCCGGTGCTGCTTCACAACATTGCGGGCAGGGGGAACAATTGGTTAGGCGTTAAGCTGGTCGGCAAAAAATCCAATCCGGATGCCGTTGGCGCGAGGTTGACGTATCAGGCGGGGAATTTGCAGAGGAGCCGGATGAAGGTGGGTGGCGGGAGTTATCTGTCCTCTCACGATCCACGAATAGTGCTGGGAATTGGGAAGCGCCAGAAGGTGGACTGGCTCGAAGTGAAATGGCCGCTGCCTGGTGGCGCGACGCAGCGTTTTACGGGGCTTCCCATTAATCGATACATTACGGTCGTGGAAGGACAAGAGAGGTGGAGTTAGGTAAGGCCGTGAA